>Ga0115570_10000035_pt1 | contig 94008 bp, 95 predicted proteins | sample COGITO_mtgs_1205_3_FD_87294 | JGI IMG/M metagenome (GOLD analysis project Ga0115570, IMG submission 87294) | Pelagic marine microbial communities from North Sea - COGITO_mtgs_120524 | ecosystem: Environmental > Aquatic > Marine > Epipelagic | place: Germany:Helgoland, sampling site Kabeltonne... | reverse complement strand
TGACTGCGATCGTTATACTCAGCGAACTGGCTTAATTATGGCAAATATTTACCAAGCCACTTTGCAGGAAATCGCGAATGATGACTTCCAAGTTATGCAACATCGCGTTTCTTTGACACCTTTACGTAAATTTTGGATTGCGTGGACAACCGCACGTGAACAGAAACGTTGGCGGGAGAGAGCAGCATGACAACGCTGGTTATTGGTGGTGGCTGGAGTGGACTTGCCGCTGCGGTCTCTCTAATTCAACAGGGACATAATGTCCATTTAGTTGAGTCCGCCAAACAATTTGGTGGACGCGCGCGTAACGTGACTTGGCAGGGGAAAATGGTTGATAACGGCCAGCATATTATGATTGGGGCTTATGATCATATGCTGGCGATGATGCAATTAGTGGGTGTCGATCCTGAACAAGCCTTTAACCGTTTGCCTATTGATATCTCAATGCATAACCCAAATTATTCGACTTTACATTTATCAGGGCAAAGTCGGTTACCTTGGCCTTGGTCTCTGGCTTGGAATGTAGTCAAAAGCGCCGGACTCAATAATTTAAAAAGATTAGTGACATTACAAAAAGACATTCCGCGTTTATTAGCAGGGCAAGACATGACAGTGTTGGCTTGGCTACAACGCGCTAACCAACCTGAACGTCTTATCGAACAACTCTGGCAACCCCTTTGCCTTGCCACACTCAATACACAGGTGTCTAAGGCGTCGGCCCAGGTTTTAGCCATTGTATTAAGAGATAGCCTAGGTAAAGACGAGCCGGCAGCCGACTTACTTATACCTAAAATCCCACTGGGCGCTTTATTCCCGCAAGCGGCCGCGGATTATATCCTGCAACAAGGCGGTAAGATCAGCAAACAAACCCGTATTGCAGAAATTGTGACAGAAGAAGGCCAAGTCAGCGGTGCGATCACAACCAATGGTGATTTCATTGACAGTGAAAATATTATTTTGGCGACTGGGCCGGATCAAACGGCTCAATTGCTGACCGCCCATTTGCGCTTTCCTCGGCCTAGCCAGATGCCGATTACGACGGTTTATTTGCAATACCCAGCCCATGTTGGCTTGCCCAAGCCGTTATTAGGCATGACGGGTACGATGAGTCATTGGTTATTTGATCGCAGCGTACAACATCCAGGGATGATTGCTGTCGTCATTAGCTCAGATGGACCGTATGAAAAACTATCCAAAGAAGCCTTGGTTGAACATGTTTGTGCTGAGGTGCATCAGCTGCTGCCCGACTTTCCTAAAAAAGCGGATGAGGGGTTTGTTATTCGAGAAAAACGGGCAACGTTCGAATGTACTGTTGAAAACCATCGTGACCGGCCAGAGTGTGTGACCGCTGTACCGGGGTTATGGTTGACCGGTGATTATATCGCCAGTGATTATCCCGCAACATTGGAAGGGGCTATTCGTAATGGAGAACACTGTGCCCAATTACTGCTTTCGCATTTAACATCAACTGAGCTTTAAATATTATGACCCGCATATTGACCCTGTTTTATCTCACTTTCTTTGCTTTATTAACCGCATGCAGCGGCGAGCACACCGATAAGGTCGAGCCTCTTTCTGAGGAAGGCGGTTTGCCGCAATCTCAGCGCACGCAAGAAGATAGTGCAGCTGGCGTAAAATTTAATGCGGAAACCCCATTTAAATCTTTATCTGATTCCGAAAAATAATAATCATGACTGACACAACCCTTTCTGATCACGTTGTTTTAGTGACGGGTGCCGCGAATGGTATTGGCGCTGCCGTTGCTAAAGCTTACGCCGCTTCTGGCGCGACGCTCATTTTGTTAGATAAAGATGTGTCGGGGCTCGAAGCCACTTATGATGCCATTTACCCTGCCTATGCAAAACCTGCCATTTACCCTCTTGATTTAAAAGGCGCCGGGGTTAATGATTATGCTGAGATGATCGCCATCATTGCATCTCACTTTGGCCGTCTAGATACGCTTATTCATTGTGCAGCAACACTTGGCCAGCTGGCACCCTTTGAACATCAAGATCCACAAGCTTGGGCAGAAACCCTACATATCAATTTAACCGCGCCTTTCTTGCTTACTCAAGCCTGCTTACCTCTGATGAAAAAGCAGACTCAGGCAACGATACTCTTTACGACGGATGAGCATAAAGATAAAGCCTATTGGTCGGGCTATGGTATTGGCAAAGCGGGTATTGAAGCGCTGGTTAAACAGTTGCAAGATGAGTTTGAGGCCCAAGGCCACATTCAAGTTCACTGCATCGATCCCGGCCAAGTTCAAAGCCAATTATTCAGTCAGGCATTTCCAGCACTCAATCCCAATGATTTTCCATTACCAGATGCAGCTACATCACCTTATTTAGCCAAGCTAAAAGCAAATTAACACCTCGTCAATTCGACGGCGAATAATTATAAACCATTGATATATAATTATATTTTAAGGTTGGAATAGTTTTAGCTTAATCCATTCAAATATTGAATTAGGATTAAAGAAAATGGTTAATCAAACGGAAATGGCAAAATTATCACTGGTGGGTAAGCACAGCCACGCTGTCGCCTTCACGACACCTGATGTCGATGTCAACCAATGAGAAGCGATCATTAATCGCCTGCCAGCCATTTTACAAACTACGCTTGAATTGCATGATCTAGTTCAACTGTTCCAAGATGAGCTAAAAAAAGTCGTTCCTTATGATAGCTTCCATTATCAGCACCGAGGTGTGTTGTGCGATATTAATACCGCTAAACGAAGCCACCATAACTGTACTTATCGCTTAGAAATGAACGCTGTTTGGCTCGGTGAATTAACCCTTACCCGCGGTAAAAAGTTTAGCGATAAAGATACTAAATTGGTCGAAGATTTTTTATGTAAATTAGTCTATCCATTACGTGATTGCTTACTTTATCATCAAGCGCAACGGGCTGCATTGCAAGATAAATTAACCGGGTTAAATAACCGTGCAGCCCTTGATAATAGCTTAACGCGTGAAGTTGATTTGGCCCAACGTCAACATACGTCTTTGCCATTGGTCGTATTAGATATTGACCATTTTAAAACGGTCAATGATTCTTATGGTCACAGTGTAGGTGATCTCGCTTTGCGGACTTTGCCCGACTCCATCATTGATACTTTACGTCGCAGTGATATCGCATTCCGCTATGGCGGCGAAGAGTTTACGTTGGTTTTAAGTAATACTGATAAAGCGTCAGCACATTTAGTTGCTGAGCGGATTCGTGTTGCTGCGTCTCAACTAAGCTGTAACGACGGCGCTCGTAATTTTGGCTTTACGCTGAGTTTAGGGGTGTCAGAATTAGAGCAAGGCGAACATATCACTACTTTCTTTGACCGGGCTGACCAAGCCTTATTCCAAGCGAAATAACTAGGCCGAAACAATACTGTTTAAGCCTAATTGAACTTTAATATCCGCGAATTCTAGGCGAGTTTTTCGGTTTCTTTTTCGTGCTATCCGTTTTTTGACGTGCGGTTTTAACCTTGGTGTTAGTACTTTCAAGCTTCGGCTTGTTATTCGCACTCTCTCTTTTCTGACGTGCGGGTCTGGTTGTTGTGTTCGCTCTGATTGGCCTCGCCTTTTTCTCACGTTGCGCACGGCCGACAGGCGCTTCAACTTTCGGTACTAAATCGACCTCTTCATATAATGCAGCGAGATCTTGGCCTCCCAACATCATCCAACGGCCCATTTTGAGTTGTGATGGGATAATGATCGGTCCGTAACGAACGCGCATTAAGCGACTCACTTGAACGCCTTGGCTTTCCCATAACCGCCGTACTTCGCGGTTACGCCCTTCTTGAATGACGACGTGATACCAATGATTGGCACCTTCGCCACCTGACTCTTGAATATCATTAAACTTGGCCTTGCCATCTTCTAATTCAACGCCATCTCGCAATGTTTGCATGACTTCAGAGCTCACAGCACCGAGTACACGAACGGCATATTCTCGATCCATTTCATTCGATGGATGCATTAAGCGATTGGCCAACTCGCCATCCGTTGTGAGAATAATCAAACCACTGGTATTAATATCCAAGCGGCCTACGCTGACCCAACGGCCTTCCTCTGGTGTGGGTAACGACTCAAAGATTGTTCTACGACCTTCTGGATCGCGACGCGTACAGACTTCACCAACGGGTTTGTTATATAACAACACTTGCTGCGGTTGCTGCCATAAACGTTTGGCTGGCACTGCTGTACCATCGAGGCGCATATTGTCGCCCATAGCAACTTGGTCACCTAATTTAGCCACCGTCTCATTGACTGAGACTTTACCTTCTTTGATTAGGGTCTCAATTTGACGACGTGAACCATAACCGGCTCTTGCTAATACTTTTTGTATTCTTTCTGACATGTTAAGCGCCTCCCGGCGAGTTAATGGTATCTGTTTAAATAGATACCGGGTTATTTGTAGCTCAAGCCCATTGCTGCTCGGACTTCTTCTAAGGTATCACGTGCTACTTCGCGTGCTGCTTCATTGCCATCTTCAATGATACGCCTTACTTCTTCTGGGTGTTCACTCAAGTTTTCAGCGCGCTCACGAATCGGCTTCAATTCAGCTGAAACCGCATCGATTAATGGCCCTTTACAATCTAAACAACCGATTCCGGCACTACGGCAGCCTGTTTGTACCCATTCTTTTTGATCTTCTGTCGCATAGATTTCATGCAATTTCCAAACAGGACATAGATCAGGGTTACCTGGATCTGTTCGTCGAACCCGATTGGTGTCCGTTGGCATTTTCTTGATTTTCTCAGCCAATGTACTATCAGGTTCTCTTAAGGCAATGGTATTACCATACGACTTCGACATTTTTTGGCCATCTAAACCGGGCATTTTTGACGCCGGCGTTAACAGGGCTTGTGGTTCTGGCAATATGACTTTACCGCCGCCCTCTAAGAAACCAAATAAACGCTCTGTATCGCCTAACGTTAAGTTTTGTTGCTCTTTCAAAAGTGCTCTGGCCGTTTCTAATGCTTCAGCATCACCTTGCTCTTGATAGGCTTTACGTAGTTGATTATAGAGTTTGGCATTTTTCTTACCCATTTTCTTAATCGCAGCTTCGGCTTTTTCTTCAAAATCTTTTTCACGACCATAAATATGGTTGAACCGTCGGGCGACTTCACGTGTTAATTCAACGTGAACAACTTGATCTTCACCGACGGGGACTTGGCCAGCACGGTAGATCAAAATATCAGCACTTTGTAATAATGGATAGCCTAAAAAGCCATAAGTTGATAAATCTTTTTCTTTTAATTTTTCTTGCTGATCTTTATAGGTTGGAACACGCTCAAGCCAAGATAATGGCGTAATCATTGAGAGTAATAGATGCAACTCTGCATGCTCTGGTACTTTAGATTGCAAGAATAATGAGACTGCTGACGGTTCAATCCCAGCAGCAATCCAATCGATTACCATTTCCCAGACGCTGTCTTCGATCACGCCTGAATCATCGTAATGCGTTGTTAACGCATGCCAATCAGCCACAAAAAAGAAGCAGTCAAATTCGTGCTGTAATTTAACCCAGTTTTTCAATACACCATGATAATGCCCAAGGTGAAGCTGTCCGGTCGGTCGCATGCCTGAAACAATGCGGCGGGACTGCAGTGCTACTGTGTCCAAAGTGTTCTCCTGATCTTATTGAGATCAATCATAAATTAAAAAAGTAAGGTCAATAATTGTGATGCACTAAATGGAATAGGTAATAGGTTAATAAAGCCTGATACAAAAGGCCATAATACAAACCCCACAATGCCAAAATACAATAATGCCAATAAAATGATAAAACCATAAGGCTCAACGCGGCTTAACTGCCATGACAATGGCCCCGGCAAGATGCTAATAAGAATGCGACCGCCATCAAGTGGCGGTAAAGGTAATAAGTTGAGCACCATCAGCATGGTATTAATAAAAATGCCTGCTAAACCCATATAAGCCAAGGCAGGACTATATGTTAAACCTATCACTGTTATCAGCGACCAGAATAAGGCCATTACTAAGTTAGCCATCGGTCCTGCTAATGCAACCCAAGCCATATTGACCTTGGCGTTTCGCATATTACGAGAGTTGACTGGGACAGGCTTGGCCCAGCCAAAAATAAACCCGGTCGTGGCGGCTAGTAAGCCTGGGACGAGGACAGTACCCACGGGATCGATATGTTTAATAGGGTTTAAAGTCAGTCGACCGAGCATTTGTGCTGTGCGATCACCAAATTGTAATGCCGCCCAACCATGTGCGACTTCATGTAAGGTCACCGCAAATAAAACTGGGATTGCCCAAATGATGATCTTCTGAATTAGCGAGAACTCATCCACTGATCGTGTCTCGTCCGGCCATATAGGGTTTTAATACGTCTGGAATAGTAATTTGGCCTTGTTCATCTTGGTAGTTTTCCATCACGGCTAATAAGGTTCGTCCCACTGCCAAACCTGAGCCATTGATGCTATGCACTAATTCGGGCTTGCCTGTTTCTGGGTTCCGCCAGCGTGCTTGTAGTCGTCTCGCCTGAAAGTCATGGAAATTACTGCATGATGAAATTTCACGGTAAGTTTGTTGACTAGGTAACCAGACTTCTAGATCGACCGTTTTACTCGATGAAAATCCTAAATCGCCAGTGCAAAGTAACACTTTACGGTAAGGTAATTTTAACGCTTGTAGCACGGCTTCTGCATGGCCTGTTAGGGTTTCATGCGCTTGGGCGGAGTCTTCTGGTTTTACAATTTGTACCAGTTCGACCTTTTCAAATTGATGTTGACGGATTAAACCACGAACGTCTCGGCCGTGTGAGCCTGCTTCACTGCGAAAACAGGGCGTATGCGCGACAAATTTAAGTGGTAATTGATCTGCCGCGGTGATGGTATCGCGGACAATGTTTGTGACCGGTACTTCTGCCGTTGGGATAAGATACAAGCTGGCGTCATCAATAGCGAACAGATCGTCTGCAAACTTGGGTAACTGCCCTGTGCCATGTAAAGAATCGGCATTCACTAAATACGGCACGTAGGTTTCAGTATAACCGTGCTGTTCAGTATGCATGTCCAACATAAACTGGGTTAATGCGCGCTGCAACTTTGCTAATGGCCCTTGTAATATGACAAACCGTGCACCGCTGATTTTCGCCGCGGTTTCAAAATCCATTCCAAGGCTTTCACCTAAATCGACATGGTCTTTTGCTTCAAAATCAAATTGTGGCAGTTCGCCCCATTTTAATATTTCTTGATTGTCATCTTCCGTCTTGCCTTGGGGTACATCTTGTTGTGCAATATTCGGCACATTGAGGGCAAATGCAGTAATTTTTTCCAGTATCTCAGCCAAACGCATTTCTGCTTGTTTATGTTTGGCGCCTAAATCTTCGATTTCAGCCAATAGCGGTGCAATATCTTCACCTGCTGCTTTGGCTTTACCAATCATTTTTGAACGGCTATTACGTTCTGTTTGCAGGCTTTGCGCCTCTGACTGCGCTGCTTTACGTTCTTGCTCTAAGGCGTCTAGTTGTTGTACATCAAGCTCAAACCCACGGTGGCGTAATAGTTCAGCCGATTTTATTGGCTCATTTCTTAATAACTTTGGATCTAACATCTTAACTTCCTGATTTGGCTGACCAACTGACAATACGTTCAGCTTTAACGATCTTTTGTAAATTCTCTAATATGCTATCGATGCGTTCTGGTATATCAAAAAACTCGATCACTATCGGTAATTCGGATGATAAATCGAGTAGCGAGGCTGTGTGTTTTTGTCCATCACTTCCCACACCGGCGATACCTCTAAAAACCGTATAGCCTTTAACACCTGCTTCTTTTTGTAGCCACTTTTCTACTTTACTTAAATCACTACGACCTTCAGCTAAGTAAACACGGACCATGGTTATATCAACCATGTTCATATTTGTCTCCCCAAAATCATACCTAGCCAGGTTGCCACAAGACATAGCACTACACTGGCTATGATATTTACTAATGCTTTGATAGATGCGCCGGCATCAAATAAAGCCAACGTTTCAAATGAAAAAGTTGAGAACGTGGTGAAAGCACCCAATAAACCGATTAATAAACCTGAACGCCATTCAGCTGACACCACCATGCGCTCGACAAATAGAACGAATAAAAACCCCATTAGCAAAGAACCAAGTACATTCACAGCCATTGTGCCATAGGGAAAGTCCCGGCCTAATAGCCTATAAACACTGTTGGACATACCAAAGCGTAGCAGTGCACCTAACGCACCGCCGCCTGCAATCGCTAATAACTGCTGCACTATTTGATCTCAGTCATTGTAAAGCCGCTAGTTTACCTTATTCACTGCTGGGACTCATAACCTATCGTTCCAAAAACGCATTATGAGCCGCTATTACCGCTAATACTCTAATTCACCACTGCTGTAGCGTTCAGCCATATTTTGTAAACTAATGGCTTGGATTCTACTGGCGTGGCCTGCACTACCAAAGGCTTCATAACGCGCCTGACAAATCGCTTGCATGGCAGCAGTCGACGCTTTTAAGAATTTTCTTGGATCTAAATTATCGGCATTTTCGGTTTGTGCTAAAAACTGTCTGATTGAACCTGTGCTGGCCATCCGTAAATCTGTATCAATATTGACTTTACGAACTCCGTATTTAATTCCTTCAACAATTTCATCGACGGGCACGCCATAGGTTTGTGCAATATCGCCGCCATAATTATTAATCACTTTTAGCCACTCTTGCGGTACTGAGCTTGAGCCGTGCATCACGAAGTGAGTTTGCGGGAGACGTGCTTGTAATGTTTTTAAATGACTAATCGCTAATACTTCACCTGTTGGCGGTTTACTAAATTTATAAGCACCATGACTTGTTCCTATTGCGATCGCCAATGCATCTACTTGTGTTTGTTTTACAAACGCTACTGCTTCATCCGGATCCGTTACAAGTTGACTAGGGTCTAGTTTCTCATCTGATCCATGACCATCTTCCTCTCCCATCATGCCAGTTTCAAGCGAGCCTAGACAGCCAATCTCACCTTCCACCGATACGCCACAGGCATGAGCAATTTCACTCACGGTTTTTGTTACATCAGCATTGTAATCAAAACTAGAAGGCGTTTTCATATCAGATAATAAAGAGCCATCCATCATCACTGAACTAAAACCAGATTGAATCGCACGGACACAGATATCGGGCGATGCACCATGATCTTGGTGCATCACCACCGGAATATGCGGATAACTTTCTACTGCTGCTAAGGTGAGGTGGCGTAAAAAGGCTTCCCCGGCATAAGCGCGTGAACCCGCTGACCCTTGGATAATAACAGGGCTATCTACCGCATCTGCTGCCTGCATAATGGCATGGACTTGTTCCATATTACTGACATTGAAGGCAGGCACTGCGAATTGATGTTCGGCAGCATAATCAAGTAATTGTCGTAGGGAAACGAGCGCCATAGTAGACTTCCTTATAAATATATAACTGGAATTAGGACTATCTTACGCCATTTTCGTTCCGCTTACTCACCAACGCGGACTAATTTGAGCATATCCGTGCTGCCCTTAGTTTTATCATTACCTTTGGTGAGAATCACTATATCGCCCTTGTTCACAACACCACTGGTTTGTAACATATCAATGGCCCCCTTGTTTAACCCCAAGTGATCTACCTCACCAGGCTCAAAATGTACAGGATAAACCCCGCGATATAACGTCACTTTACGGCCTGTTTCTTCCGTCGGTGTCAGGGCGAAAATAGGGATCCCTGAGCTAATGCGTGACATCCATAGCGGTGTCGAACCAGACTGTGTTAATGCCGCAATCGCCTTAACGTCCAAGTGGTTGGCTAGATACATTGCGCCCATTGAAATAGCTTCGCCCCTCGATTCAAAATGCGAGTCTATCCGGTGTCTAGATACCCGAATCTCACGTTGTTGTTCGGCTTGTAAGCAAATACGATCAACAGCTTCAATGACTTTAAGTGGATGCTTACCGACGGCCGTTTCACCTGACAACATGACCGCATCCGTACCATCAAGCACCGCATTGGCAATATCAAACACTTCGGCTCGTGTTGGAATTGCATTTTCAATCATTGATTCCATCATTTGTGTTGCTGTGATCACAGCACGGTTGAGTTGGCGCGCTCTTATAATGATCTTCTTTTGGATCGGCGGCAGCGCCGCATCACCAATTTCAACGCCTAAATCACCCCGCGCAACCATCACGGCATCGGACGCCTCAATAATCTCATCAATGACCTCAATCGCTTCTGCCCGTTCTATCTTAGCGACGATGCCCGCGCGACCGCCAGCATCATTTATTAAGTGCCTAGCATAGTGAATATCTTCAGCTGAGCGCGGGAATGATACGGCGATGTAATCAGCCTTCATTTCTACCGCAACTTTAATATCTGCCTTATCTTTATCTGTCAAAGCCGCGGCCGATAAGCCACCGCCTTGGCGGTTAATACCCTTATTATTAGAAAGCACGCCTCCAACAATAATCCGGCAAATAATACGCTGGCCTTCAACACGTTCGACTGTCAGCACAATACGCCCATCATCCAACAATAGGGTATCGTCTCGGTCCACATCATCGACTAACTGTTTATAATCAACACCGACTTGCTGAGCATCACCCTCATGACTATCAAATCCGGCATCTAAAACAAATTGCTGGTCTTGTTCAAGTATGACGCTGCCTTCTTTAAAACATGCAATACGGATTTTAGGACCTTGTAGGTCAGCCAAAATTCCCACTTGTTTTCCATGTTGTTTAGCTAGTTTTCCAACCGTCTTTGCGAATTCAATATGATCATTGACATCGCCATGGGAGAAGTTCAAACGTACAACATCGACCCCGCCTTTGATGATCGCGTCCAATACGCCTGGTTTATCCGTAGCTGGCCCTAAGGTCGCGACTATTTTGGTTCTTCTCAGTACTGTCAATAGTTTTCCCTTGTAAATTTAAGTTGAGCGTGACTCTAACATCACAACAGCTGGCAACTTTTTACCTTCTAAAAACTCTAGAAATGCGCCACCGCCTGTTGAAATATAAGAGACATCGTCACTAATGTTATATTTGCTCACTGCAGCTAAGGTGTCGCCGCCGCCAGCAATAGAAAATGCTTTTGATTCGGCAATCGCCATCGCAATTGCTTTGGTGCCTTCTCCAAACTGATCGAATTCGAATACGCCAACTGGGCCGTTCCAGACAATGGTGCCGGCATTTTTTAATATGCTTGCTAGCTCTGCTGCAGACGCTGGCCCAATATCAAAAATCATATCGTCATCGTCAACGTCTGACGCTGCTTTCACGGTGGCATCAGCTGTTTCTGAGAATTCTTTGCCGCAGACGACATCATCAGGCACTGGAATATCACCACCGCGTGCTTTTGCTTCAGCCGTTAAAGTATTACAAGTCTCTATTAGGTCCGCTTCATAAAGCGATTTGCCTACGTTATGACCGGCTGCAGCAATAAAAGTATTGGCAATCCCACCACCGACAATGAGCTGATCGACCACTTTAGATAACGATTCCAATACCGTTAATTTCGTCGAGACTTTTGAGCCACCAACAATGGCAACCATCGGCCTAGCGGGATTATCTAAGGCTTTGCCTAGGGCTTCTAATTCGCCAGATAATAGCGGGCCAGCACACGCAATAGGGGCGTATTTCGCCACACCATGTGTTGAGGCTTGGGCACGATGCGCGGTGCCAAACGCATCCATCACATACACATCACATAATGCTGCCATTTTTTGTGATAAGGCCGCATCATCGGCTTTTTCTCCAACATTGAAACGAACATTTTCGCACAGCACAACTTGTTTACCGGTCATATCTATACCATCTATCCAGTCTTTCTGCAGATGGACTTCTTGACCTAATAAAGTACTGAGGTGTTGACCCACAGCTGCTAACGAAAATTCAGCATCATAAACACCTTCTGTCGGGCGGCCAAGATGCGACATGACCATGACTTTAGCGCCGGCTTGTAATGCCTGTTTAATTGTTGGTAGTGATGCTCTAATACGCGTGTCATCAGCAACCACTCCCTCTTTCAACGGCACATTGAGGTCTTGACGAATCAGGACGCGTTTTCCGGCCAAATCAAGGTCAGCCATATTCATTACTGTCATGTTTTTCACCCTTATATTGTCTGCTATCTGAGTAGGTTGTTTTAGGGCCAATAAGCCATTTAAACAAATTTATATTACGAATTGATGTCACGGCGCTTTATATACAAAAAAGGCCCCCTGAAAAGGAAGCCTTTTTTATCTTGTGCTCCGCTAACGCTTAACCCCCAACAAACTGTACTAAGCGCATCATATTGCAGGTATAACCATATTCATTGTCATACCATGCGATGACTTTAACAAAAGTATTATCTAGTGCAATCCCAGCATTGGCATCAAAGGTAGAGGGTGCCATATTACCTCGGAAATCCGTCGATACTACGCTTTCAGTGGTATACCCTAATACGCCTTTTAATTCACCTTCCGAGGCCGTTTTCATTGCCGCACAAATATCATCATATGTGGCATCTGTTTTAAGCTCGACTGTTAAATCGACCACAGAGACATCTGATGTGGGTACACGAAACGCCATACCCGTTAATTTGCCATCGAGTTCAGGCAATACTTTGCCGACAGCTTTAGCTGCACCGGTTGAAGACGGAATAATGTTTTCTAAAATACCGCGACCACCACGCCAATCTTTCATTGATGGGCCATCGACTGTTTTTTGCGTTGCTGTGGCAGCGTGAACAGTGGTCATCAAACCATGCCTAATGCCGAAGCTATCTTGCAATACTTTGGCGACTGGCGCTAAGGCATTGGTGGTACATGATGCTGCAGAGACGATGGCTTCACCGGCATACTTATTATGATTAACACCATAAACAAACATCGGTGTGTGATCTTTAGAGGGTGCCGATTGCACGACCTTTTTGGCCCCAGCATCAATATGGGCTTGGCAAGATTCTTCGGTTAAAAAGAACCCGGTACATTCAATAATTAAGTCGGCATTGACTTCATCCCACTTTAAGTCTGCTGGATTACGTTCAGCTGTAATACGGATTGTTTTACCGTTGACGACTAAGTTGCCATCTACAACCTCAATATCACCATCAAATAGGCCATGTACCGAATCATGTTTTAACATGTACGCTAAATATTCAGGCTCTAATAAATCATTAATCGCGACGACTTCAATGTCTTGGAAACCCTTGGCTGCAGCTCGAAACGCCATGCGGCCAATTCGGCCAAACCCGTTGATACCCAACTTAATTGTCATACTTCCTCTCCAATTTTTAATCCCATTTAAAAACGAGTGCCTTGTTGAAAATGCTCGTTTTTAAATGACTTAAGTTTATTGTGTCTAATACAAAAAATGGCGAGTGCACTTAATGCACACTCGCCATATTTCTTTACATCATACTTTTTTAGCCTTAGCTAAAATTTATAGTAATGATTTGACTGTCTTAACGACATTGTCGACTGTGAAACCGAAGTGTTCCATCAATGCACCACCTGGCGCTGACTCACCAAAGGTATCGATACCAACAACTGCGCCTTCTAGGCCAACATATTTACGCCAGAAATCAGTCACACCCGCTTCAACAGCAACACGCTTAACACCAGGTGTTAAAATGCTGTCTTTGTAAGCTTGGTCTTGACGATCAAAGACGTTAGTTGAAGGCATAGAGACAACGCGTGCATTGACACCGTCAGCCACTAAAGCTTCTTGTGCTTTTGCAGCTAGGTCTACTTCTGAACCGGTTGCAATGATGATGACATCAGCCGCACCATTTGATTCAGATAAAACATAAGCACCTTTACGCATTGCATCAAAATCAGCTGCATCATGGCTACGACCAGGAATACCTTGACGGCTTAATACTAAGCTTGAAGGACCATCCATGCGTTCCACTGCTGCTGTCCAAGCAACGGCGACTTCAACAGAATCTGCAGGACGCCATACATCCATGTTCGGGATATAACGCATTGCAGCTGTGTTTTCGATAGGTTGATGCGTAGGACCATCTTCACCTTGGCCGATAGAGTCATGGGTTAAGACAGCAATGGTACGGATTTTCATCAATGCAGCCATACGTAAAGCAGACTTAGCATAGTCAGAGAACATGTGGAATGTGCCACCGAATGGAATTAAACCACCGTGTAATGACATACCATTCATGATGGCGTACATACCAAACTCACGAACACCGTAAGAAATGTAGTTACCAGGCTCTTTACCTGATACATGCGTAAAGCTAGGGCAACTGGTTAAGTTAGAACCAGTTAAATCAGCAGAACCACCTAAGAACTCAGGCAATACTGGTGCTAATGCTGTAATTGCATTTTGTGATGCTTTACGAGACGCAACGCTGGCTGCTTTTTCGTTAGTATCAGCAATCATTGCATCCGTTGCTTGTTTCCAGTTCGCTGGTAATTCACCCGCCATACGACGTTTGAATTCTGCTGCTAATTCTGGATGTGCTGCTGCATAAGCATCAAATTTAGCATTCCAAGCTGCTTCTTTTGCTGCGCCTGCAGCTTTTGCATCCCAACCTTCGTAAACATCAGTAGGAATTTCAAATGGTGCTGAATCCCAGCCTAATTCTTTACGTGTTAATGCAACTTCATCTTCACCTAATGCCGCACCGTGACAATCATGCGTACCTGATTTGTTCGGTGAACCAAAACCAATCACTGTTTTACAACAGATCATAGAAGGCTTGTCTGTCACTGCTTTTGCTGCAGTAACAGCTGCATTAATGGCTTCAGGATCATGGCCATCAACAGAGACAACATGCCAGCCGTACGCTTCAAAACGTTTTACTGTGTCATCTGTGTACCAACCGTCAATGTGACCATCGATTGAGATGTTGTTGTCATCCCAGAACGCCACTAATTTGCCCAATCCCCATGTACCCGCTAAGGCACATGCTTCATGTGAAACACCTTCCATTAAACAACCATCACCTAGGAAAACATAAGTGTTGTGATCAACGACTTCATGACCTGGACGGTTGAATTGATCCGCCATTAATTTTTCAGCCATTGCAAAACCAACACCGTTGGTAATACCTTGACCTAATGGGCCTGTTGTTGTTTCGATACCTGGCGCATAGCCGTATTCAGGGTGACCGGCACATTGTGAATGTAGCTGACGGAATGAGCTCAATGAAGACATCGGCAGGTCATAACCTGACAAATGCAGCAATGAATAAATCAACATAGAACCGTGACCGTTAGACAGGATAAATCGATCTCTGTCTGCCCACTCTGGGTTTGTTGGGTTATGGTTCATGTGGTCATTCCACAAAACTTCGGCAATATCTGCCATACCCATTGGCGCGCCCGGGTGACCTGAGCTTGCTTTTTGTACTGCATCCATACTTAAAGCACGGATTGCATTAGCTAAATGTCTACGTGTAGCCATCTACGATTCTCCTGTTAAAAAAATAATTACGCTGCTCGCCACTTAATCGAGCAGCCCATACTTGGGATTTGTTGTTCTGGACCTTGCCCTGTTTCAGCGACCATTTTCATAGCCTCAAAAAGGTCTCGGCGTACATCTGTTGCGGCCGCCATTTTTTTGCTTTCATCAAAGCGGCCACGATACTGCAGTTGAAGATCTTTGTTGTATCCAAAGAAGTCGGGTGTACAAACAGCGCCAAAGGCTTGGGCTACTTGCTGTGTTTCATCAATTAAATATGGGAATGAGAATTGGTGTTGCTCGGCAATATGTCGCATATTGTCAAAACCATCTTCTGGGTAATCGGCTGGGTCATTTGACATGATTGCGACGGTGTTAACGCCTGATTGTTTTAAGGCCTTGGCGTCACGAACGAGGCGATCCACAATGGCTTGGACATAAGGGCAGTGATTGCAGATGAACATGATTAATAAACCATTTTCTCCGCGGCACTCGTCTAATGTCCACACTTTGTTATCTGTGCCGAGTAGTGAAAAATCGATGGCGGGTAAGCCAAACTCACAAACTGGCGTTTCTAAACTGACCATAGTTTCTTGCTCAATATCGTCTTTTTCTGTTTTTATACAGCGCTAAAAGATGGTTCAAAAATGTTGGTGACAGCGCGTAATCTTATCAGAATAACGCTGGCAATGCGACCTCTCCGGTCGTTATCACAACTTGTTCTAGCCTTTTTTTGCCTTACTGATTTAGACCCTTCGATTACGTTACTGTCATCCTCATTTTATAGATTTGTCCTCCACCGCTTGAAAGCGTAAAATTAATCCCTAAAAATATTAATGACTTGTTGTCTGTTCCTCATGCTTTTTCGATATTGCTTTTTGACTTAAATAATAATATTGATAGCATCGGACACTCAACCCGATAATTGCTTGTCATACTGTAGATTGTAATAAAGGCTCAATAGCATAATGAATTCATTCCCAGACCGGCGCCACATCTCAGGGTTTGCGACTAAGTTACTCCTTAGCCTGCTATTGGTAGGCGGTCTTGGCTTGCTGTATTTAGACATCCATATCCGTGAGCAATTTGAGGGGAAACGATGGGCAGTGCCGGCAAAGGTCTACGCTAGGCCGCTTGAGCTCTATGCTGGATCGCCACTGACATTAGCAGAATTAAAGGTTGAACTCCGTGGTCTAGGCTATCATTTTGTCCAAAAGGTCACGTTGCCGGGGCAAGCCGCCTTTTCAAAAACCAAAGCGGTGCTTTATAGCCGCGGGTTTAAATTTACCGACGGGTTAGAATCATCTCAACGCTTAGTTCTCGACTTTTCCACCGGCCAGTTAGGCAATATCACCACTTATCAAGGTCAGGCCATTTCATTACTCCGGTTAGAGCCGGTGTTGATTGGTGGGATCTACCCGCTAAACAATGAAGACCGTGACCTTATTCAGTTAAGTGATGCGCCGAGCGCATTAATAGAATCCCTGGTGGCCATTGAAGACCGCGGATTTTATGATCATCACGGTATTTCAATACGCGGTATTAGCCGCGCTATGCTGGCGAATATTAAGGCCGGTCGTTTTATTCAAGGTGGCAGCACCCTGACACAACAGCTCATTAAAAACTTTTATCTCAGCTCGGAACGCACGCTGTCACGGAAATTATTAGAAATCCCAATGGCGATGTTATTGGAGCTTCATTATAGTAAAGATGAAATCCTAGAAGCCTATCTCAATGAAGTGTATGTCGGTCAAGAAGGCGCACGTGCCATTCATGGCTTTGGCCTCGCCGCACAATATTATTTTGCACAACCCTTACGAGAGTTGAAGTTACACCAATTGGCTTTACTGGCTGGTTTGGTGAAAGGACCCTCTTATTACGAACCCCGCCGTCACCCTAAACGGGCCGAAAAAAGGCGTAATTTAGTTTTAAAAGTGCTGTACGGCCAAGGTGTGATTGAAAAAGTCGACTATGACAAATCACGTTTAAAGCCCTTAGGTGTCGTTAAACAGGCTAGCTTGCTCAAAGGCGCATACCCCGCTTATTTAGATTTAGTGAAACGTCAATTACGGCATGATTACCCTGATGATGCGTTGAACTCTGAAGGCTTGCGGGTGTTTACCAACTTAAACCCGATTGCACAAAATAAAGCAGAAGCCGCATTAACGAAAACGATTTCATCGCTTGAAAAACGTCATGGTGAACGGCTTGAAGATCTTCAGGGCAGTATGGTTGTCACCAACCCCCAAACAGGCGAGGTCATTGCCGTCATTGGTGGACGCGAAACCCGTTATCAAGGGTTTAATCGTGCGCTAGATACTTTGCGGCCCATTGGTTCTTTGGTGAAGCCGGCAGTTTATCTCACCGCGGTTGAACAAGGTTATCACCTCGCAAGCCCCATGGATGACTCGCCCTTTGAACTCACCATGCCTAATGGTGAAATCTGGCAACCTGAAAACTTTGATCACGAATCCCATGACAATGTGCAGCTGCATCAAGCTTTGGCTAAATCCTATAATTTATCGACAGCGCGACTCGGCATGGAATTGGGTTTAGATAATGTGATTGATACCTTGCACCGCTTAGGTGTTGATCGTGAGCTAAAAGCCTATCCATCATTGCTGCTGGGCGCACAAGGCTTGTCACCATTAGAAGTCGCTAAGATCTACCAAACAATGGCGTCAAATGGCTTCCAAATGCCACTACGCGCTATTCGACGCGTCACGGATAGCACAGGCCAAGAACTCTCCCGTTACCCCTTTAAGCTGGAACAAACGGTTGAGACCAGTGAGATGCATTTATTACAATATATGCTGCAAGAGACGACGCGAACAGGCACCGCCCGTTCCATATACTCGCGTTTACCAGCTAACATCAATGTCGCGGGTAAAACCGGCACATCAGATTTGCAACGCGATAGCTGGTTTGCTGGTTTTGCCGGTAATCGCTTAGCCGTTGTTTGGCTTGGGCTCGATAATAACGATCCCGTTCCTTTTACTGGTTCCAGTGGCGCTTTACGGGCATGGACCGATTATATGTCCAACGAAACCTTAGATCCTTTTATTGCACCAGCGCCCGAGAAAATAGAATATCTTTGGATCGATCAACAAACTGGTATGCTTACGGACGCACAATGCCCAGGCGCTCAGCAATTGCCCTTTTTAATGGGTAATAGCCCAACTGAATATGTTCGATGTGGCTTTGTCGATCCCGATAACCCCTTACCCATCCTTGATAATTGGATAAAACGTTGGTTTCAATAATGTTAGGAAAAATGCGTCACATGATTAATTATAGACAGGCTTCACATCGCCTTATTGGCAGTTTTACTTTGGTGATTGTCAGTGCTTGTTCAACAACACCCGTGATGCCGCCACCGCCTATCGTTGAGATTGAAATACCGCGTACGCCAGCACCTGCGGTCAGTATTCCAGCACCTGATTCTACGGTGATTTCTGAGCTACCCAATCAAGCTGATATTAACCCTACTCTTGTACCAGTATCCCCCTCTACCATCGCCAGCGGCCAACAAAGCCCTGCTGTAATTGCTTTACTAAATTCTGCTGATACCGCACAGCAGCAAGGAAATTTTAAATCAGCCCAAACCACTTTACAGAGAGCACAACGTATCGCACCTCGCGATCCTGAGGTCTATTACAAATTGGCTGTGACCCACCGTAATTTGGAAGATTACCGTTTAGCTGAACAAGTCGCTCTGAAGGGTGTATCTATTGTGCAAGGTCAAACGCGTCAGTTACGTAAGTTTTGGTTATTAATTGCTGATATTCGGATGCAGTCGGGGGATATTGTGGCTGCGGAGAAGGCGGAGTATAGGGCTAGTCGATATTAGGTTGTTTTGGGTTGTTTTGGGTTCTTTAAACCCTTGATTTGATACCACTGCCATGGGGGCGTTCATTTATTTTGCGTGGCCAAAATAAACAGAACCAAACAAAAGCCAGCCCTACTTGCCCTTCGGGTTCCCTCGCTTCGAATAATGATTTGGGCGTGATAGAAACTCGCTTCGCTCAAACAGCTATCACACTGTTCCAAATAATTTCCTTAACTCGGCCTTAGCCGAAATAGGCTTAATTAGCAGCTCAGAAGATCAAAAATAAATCTGTCCTCTTTTAGTTTTTTAAAAAAAACTTTTCCATTTAAATTTACATAATTCACATTGATGACTGGTATTTAAAGTTTTATAAATTATTCTGAATATTCCAAACGTAAGGACCAGCATTATTTTAGAAAATAAAGAAGCTTTGCTGTGGATTTTTATCCCGCCACACTGGGGACACGTCATCACCTCAAAATTGTCGAATTCCTCGCTCAAGTCTTCTTCAAACTCACCGTTTAAATGCTGACCAATGATCATTTTGGCTTCTTCAAAATTATTCTCTAAAACTTGGACTTTAACGCCACCTAAAGCATGGGATACCATCCAATTTGCCCAAACGTGATTTTCGTTGGCAATGAATGCAAGGATACCTTCAACTTCGAGCCGGCCCTTCGCCAAATGTGCAGTTAAGGGATCTGAAAATGACTCTACGGTTTTTAACATTCTTAAAAACTTCCATGTTTTTAACTAAAATTAAAGCCCGAGTACATCCTGCATATCATACAAACCTGATTGCTGATTCATTAACCAGCTTGAAGCACGCATTGCCCCTAGTGCAAAGGTCATTCGGCTTGAGGCTTTATGGGTAATTTCAACCCGTTCACCTTCGGCGGCAAACATGACGGTGTGATCTCCGACGATATCACCGGCACGGACGGTGGCAAAACCAATGGTGTCATGGTCTCTTTCGCCGGTCCGACCTTCACGGCCATAGACGGCACATTTGCTTAAATCTCTGCCTAATGCATCGGCCACGACTTCGCCCATCCGTAAAGCGGTGCCTGATGGGGCATCAACTTTATGACGGTGATGGGCTTCAACAATTTCAATATCAACATCATTCCCTAATACGCGAGCAGCAATATCGAGCAGTTTTAATGACAGATTGACCCCGACGCTCATATTGGGTGCGAGCACGATGGCAATGTTGTTTGCAGCTTGTTCGATGGTTAATTTTTGTTCGGCAGAAAAGCCTGTTGTGCCAATCACTAATCGGCAGTTATTCTCTAGGCAGTGCGGTATTAATGCCATCGCTACTTCTGGCAGGGTAAAGTCGATGATGACGTCTGAATTTGCTGTGGCGGCTGCCACATCACTCCTTATGGCCAAATTTAACTTGCCGACACCTGCGAGTTCGCCGGCGTCTGCGCCTATTAAACTTGATTCAGCCCGATCAATGGCAGCGCTTAATGTTAGGCCTTCGGTTTGTTGAACGGCTTGAATCAAGCATCGACCCATTCTGCCTGCGGCACCATTAACGGCAATACGTGTTGTCATGTTTGGCCTTTTTTGTCTGTCAGTGTTGGGCTTATTGTATCGTTAAGCGGTCTCAGCCATAAAGGCTTAATCAAAAAATTCTTTGACTCGGTCTAACCATGAACTGTGTTGAGGACTATGTTTACTGTGACTGCCTTCTAGCGTTTGTGCAAACTGTTCTAATAGCTCTTTTTGTTTCTTAGAGAGTTTAACGGGTGTTTCGACCATCACACGGCACATCAAGTCACCGGTCACGCCACTGCGAACTGATTTAACCCCTTTGCCTCGTAGTCTAAATTGTTGACCTGTTTGCGTGCCCTCTGCCACCTTTAAGCTTGCTTTACCCGCTAAGGTGGGTACTTCTAATTCGCCGCCTAATGTTGCTGTTGTAAAGCTAATAGGTACATCGCAAAATAGATTATTGTCGTCACGGGTAAAGACATCATGGCGTTGTACTTGCACTTCGACATATAAATCGCCGGGGCCTGCGCCGCCTTGTCCTTGTTCACCTTCGCCAGATAGTCGAATCCTGTCGCCAGTGTCAACACCGGCGGGGACTTTCACTGATAAGGTTTTATGTTCTTGAATTTGGCCTTCGCCGTGACAATCAGAACAAGGAGATTGAATCATTTGTCCTGTGCCATTACAGTGTGGACAGGGCTGTTGTACAGAGAAGAAGCCTTGTTGCATCCGTACTTGGCCATGACCGCCACAGGTCGTACATGTGACCGGTTTTGTGCCAGATTTCGCGCCTGAACCATCACAGGTTTTACACTCGACATTCGTTGGAATACGAATTTCGACTGTTTTACCCGAGACAGCATCTTCTAATGACATTTCTAGGTGATAACGTAAATCGGCACCGCGATAACCCCCTTGTCGGCCGCCGCCTGATGCGCCAAAGATATCATTGAAGACATCACCAAACACATCGCTAAACCCGCCACCGCCACGTTGGCCACCACCCACTGAGTGATCGACACCGGCATGACCAAACTGATCATAAGCTGTGCGCTTTTGGGCATCGGATAAGATTTCGTAGGCTTCTTTGGCTTCTTTAAATTTTTCTTCGGTATCGGTATCACCCACATTACGATCTGGATGAAATTTCATCGCCATCTTACGATAGGATTTTTTAATTTCTGCCTCAGTCGCGGTACGGGCAATCTCTAATACGTCATAAAAATCTCGTTTGGCCATCTACATTGCACCCTGCTATTGATAGAACAAAACAGGCGTAGGAAAACCCTACGCCTGTTTGTTGTTGCTTATATTGTTAAACGATTATTTTTTATCGTCGTTTTCGTTAACTTCTTCAAATTCCGCATCGACAACATCATCGGCATCGGCTTTTGGTGCATCTTGCTCTGCATCACCGGCTTCTGCATTTTCTGCATAAGCTTGTTCTGCTAGTTTTGATGATGCTTCTGTTAATACTGTTGTTTTCGCTTCAATCTCTGCTTTATCTTCGCCTTTTAACGCTTCTTTAAGCTCGGCAACCGCAGCTTCAATTTTCACTTTTTGGTCAGCATCTAACTTATCGCCTAGCTCAGTAATTGATTTCTCAGTACTGTGGATTAAGCCGTCACCTAAGTTACGTGCGCCGACCAATTCTTGGAATAAACGATCTTCTTCAGCATGCGCTTCAGCATCTTGTACCATTTGTTCGACTTCTTCATCAGACAAACCACTTGATGCTTTGATGATGATAGATTGTTCTTTGCCTGTCTCTTTATCTTTGGCAGACACGTTCAAAATACCGTTGGCATCAATATCGAATGTGACTTCGATTTGTGGCTGGCCACGTGGTGCTGCAGGAATATCTGATAAGTCAAAACGACCTAGTGATTTATTCGCTGATGCGATTTCACGCTCACCCTGCATAATGTGAATTGTCACCGCAGGTTGATTGTCTTCTGCTGTTGAGAAGACTTGATTTGCTTTGGTTGGGATCGTGGTGTTTTTCTCGACCAACTTGGTCATCACGCCGCCCATGGTTTCGATACCCAAGCTTAATGGTGTCACGTCTAATAATAGAACGTCTTTCACATCACCGGCTAATACGGCTGCTTGAATTGCTGCACCGGCTGCCACTGCTTCATCAGGGTTAACATCTCTACGAGGCTCTTTGCCAAATAAAGCTTCAACCGCTTCTTGTACTTTCGGCATTCTTGTTTGGCCACCGACTAAAATCACATCATCAATTTCTGACAGTGATAATCCGGCATCTTTTAATGCTGTTTTACATGGATCTAAACTGCGTCTAATCAAGTCTTCAACTAATGACTCTAATTTGGCACGTGTTAAACGCACTTCCATATGTTTAGGGCCAGACGCATCGGCTGTAACATACGGTAAGTTGATGTCTGTTTGTGAGCTTGAAGATAATTCGATTTTCGCTTTTTCAGCGGCATCTTTAAGACGTTGCAATGCTAAAGGATCTTTTGATAAATCAATGCCTTGGTCTTTTTTGAATTCGTCGACTAAAAACTCAATAATGCGTTGGTCAAAATCTTCACCACCGAGGAATGTATCACCATTGGTCGCTAGTACTTCAAACTGATGTTCACCGTCGATATCAGCAATTTCGATGACAGAGATATCAAAAGTACCACCACCTAAATCATAAACGACAACCGTTGAGTCACCCCGTTTTTTGTCCATTCCATAAGCCAATGCTGCTGCAGTCGGCTCATTGATAATACGTTTCACTTCTAGACCGGCAATTTTACCTGCGTCTTTGGTTGCTTGGCGTTGTGAGTCATTAAAGTAAGCAGGTACTGTGACAACCGCTTCTGTAACTTCTTCACCTAGAAACTCTTCTGCTGTTTTTTTCATTTTCATCAAAACACGGGCAGAGATTTCAGGTGGCGCCATTTTTTTGCCATTGGCTTCAACCCAAGCATCGCCATTGTCTGCTTCAACAATTGTGTACGGCACCATGTCGATATCACGTTGAACAACATCGTCTTTAAATTTACGACCAATTAAACGCTTGATCGCAAATAATGTGTTGTTAGGGTTTGTTACCGCTTGGCGTTTTGCAGATTGCCCGACTAAGACTTCATCATCTTTCGTAAAAGCGACAATAGAAGGCGTTGTACGATCACCTTCGCTGTTTTCGATGACGCGTGCTTTACCATCTTCTAATACAGCGACACAGGAATTGGTTGTTCCTAAATCAATACCAATAATTTTAGCCATTTGTTTTTTCTCCAGTATTCATAATTCTTGCTAGTGACACTAGCTGTTGAGTAGTTATGTGGGGGATGAAAAAATTATTTCAAGCCCTTTGCTACTAAACGGCGAGGTTATTGTGAAACGACGACCATTGCAGGGCGTAGTAAACGACCATTGAATTGGAAGCCTTTTTGCGCCACCGTGATGACTTTATTCGCTTCAACACCTTCAACAGGCTGCATTGCCATCGCTTGGTGACATTCAGGATCGAAATCATCACCGTGCTCAGGATCAACTTGCTCGAGGCCAAACTTAGCAATCGATGACAAAAACATTTTCATTGTCATATCTAAGCCGTCTCGAACGTTTTCTAATGAGGCTTCTTCGCCTGATGCTGCATTCGCACCTAGTGCCATGCTGTCATAAATAGGTAACAATTCTGATACGAACTTATCTAATGCGTGTTTATGGGCATTTTCTAAATCGCGTGATTGACGACGACGTAGATTTTCCATATCGGCGCGTGCTCGCAATAACTCATCCCAATTAGCATCGGCCTTTTGACGTGCTTGCTCTAATAAAACCGTCAGATCTTCGCCGGTCTCATTTGACTCGGCATCGGCAGATTCCTCTGCTTCTGTCTCGACATGCTCAGGCTCAGGATTGTCCGTTTCGTTATTGTCGATTTCTTCATTACTCATAATGACGTGTTTCCAAATTACTTGATGACAAGTCAGCTATTTGGGGTCAAAAAAGGTTATTTCAAGCGTTTGGCTAACATTTTTTTGTGAAGTGTGGCCGTTTCTTGATTTTACTCTGACATTTTAAGCCACAGGCATTGGCCATCACTGGCTTTTTCAAGCCGTTGTATATGTGCATCATGCTCAAGCATCTCGGCGCCATCGGCCTTAATCACTTTTAGTGCTTTGCGTTTTTTTATCCCCGCTTTACCTGCTTTGGTCACTTTCGCTTTATCCTTTCTCACCACTTCGGCCGCTAACGAAAGGCTTGTCTGACCACCGGTCATCGCTAAATAAACGTCGGCTAAAATTTCTGAATCAAGTAAAGCGCCATGCAATTCTCGGTTTGAATTATTCACATCGTAACGACGACATAAGGCATCGAGGTTGTTTTTTTGACCCGGATGTTTATCTCTTGCTAGCTTAAGTGTGTCTAAAATGGTGCAAATGGCATTGATTGTCCGCTTTTCTGACCGGATCTTAGCCAATTCGTGATTTAGGAAGCCAACATCAAAAGCCGCATTGTGGATAATCAGTTCGGCGCCATCGATAAATTGCATGAAGTCATCGGCAATGTCAGCAAACTTTGGCTTATCGGCTAATGCTTCATTGGTGATGCCATGCACTTCCATCGCACCCGCATCGATGTCTCGTTGTGGATTAATATACTGGTGGAAGGTTTCGCCTGTTAATCGGCGATTAACCAATTCGACACAGCCAATTTCGATAATACGGTGATCATCGGCGGTACTTAAACCCGTGGTTTCAGTATCCAGTACAACTTGTCGTTTGTTTCGCGTTTCTGCCACGTGTTGTCCTTATTAATTGGCCTAATTGACTAATGCTTCGCCTTAATTGGCTTAATTGATTAAAGCTTCTCGAGCAGCCACGGCCAATTGGTCGGCGCGCTCATTTTCAACATGACCTTGATGACCACGAACCCATTCCCATTCGACTTGGTGACCTTGTGCCGCTTTTTCCATTCTTTGCCATAGGTCGACATTTTTAACCGTCTTTCTGCCTGCCGTCATCCAATTACGCTTTTTCCAACCGGGCAACCATTCCATCATCCCTTTCATCACATATTGTGAGTCGGTGGTGATTTTTACGCTGCATTCACGTTGTAATGCTTCTAAGCCAGCAATCACTGCCATCATTTCCATTCGGTTATTAGTGGTATCTTTTTCGCCGCCTGATAATTCTTTTTCTGTCCCTTTCGTGCGTAAAATCGTGCCCCAACCTCCTGGGCCAGGATTACCACTGCAGGCGCCATCGGTAAACATTTCAACTTGGTCCATTTATTTTTTCTCGTGTCGCCGGTTTGGTCGCCAAACCTGTGTTGGGGAAAATTTGTCCTGCCCGCCAGCGCTGTATCACCGGGGTTAACGGTACCGTTCTTTTGGTCGCAACCAATACTTTAACACCGGAGAAAACAGGCCAAAAGCGTTGACCCTTCGTTTCTAGTTTTAGTGTTCTATTTAACCATTTCTCTTTCTTCAATGGCGGTCTAAACATTAACTTTTCACAGGCTATTACATCAAAGTTTAATAATGACAGCCAATCTTTTATTCTCGATTTACCAAAGAAGTGGCCATGCCATGGCGCACTCGTTTTACGGGAGAATAGTCGCCTCAGCCCCCATAAACTCCAAGGGTTGAAACAGCAGATAATCATTGTACCATCACCCACCAAGACTCTTTCAGCCTCTCTTAGCACTTGATGTGGGTCGGCTGAAAACTCAAGTACATGGCTAAGTAATATAATATCAAGACTCTTTGATTTGAAGGGTAATGATTCATTATCACCGTCGACATCCGCTGATTTTGCCATATGCCTTTTAAACTTAGGCATGGTCATATCAGGCAATAGACTCGTTTCGCAGCCTAGTTGCAGCTGGTAATAACCATGGAAATGTTCCGGGGTGCTTTGAAACAGTTGTTGCTCTTGTTTTAAGACAGCCTGCCCCAACGGGCTATGCCACCAAAGTGTTAACGGGTCAATATCGTCATCAATGTCAGAATCCGCCATACCTTTACCTTCATCGCTTTTTAGGTCGCGTTGATAAACCGAAAAGCGTTAAGATGCTTACTGCGGTTAATGTATTATTCTACTCTCAAGCGAGTGACTCGCAACCTATAAACCCGTGTTCTTTCAAATTACCTGTTTGTATCACAGCTACTCGCTTCATTAACTGCGTTATCATATTCAGCAATAGAACACCTATTACATGGATATGATGCCTTGCTAATGTAGCGATTAACAGCACCAAAAACACGCACTTTAAAAAAACACGCGTATATACTGAGATTATTTTTAAGCGATGACATTGTTCACTGTTCATGCGGTTCCTGTCCTTGAAGACAATTATGTCTGGCTCTTGCAGGCCAATGGGTCTCAATCCGTTATCGTAATTGACCCTGGCGATGCAGAACCGGTCATTGCGTTTATACGACAACAAAATCTAGTGCCCGTTGCAATACTCGTCACCCACCATCATTATGATCATGTTGATGGTATTCAGCCTTTTTTAGCACAGTATCCCGCGCCCATTTTTGGCCCTGATGGCGAATCGATACCCGGGATGACTCAGCCCTTGTCAGCCACCGATAACTTATCGATTCATGCCGATTTTCCAGACTGCCGAGTCATCGCAGTACCAGGCCATACTCACGGCCATATTGCTTATAAAATCAATGATTGTTTATTTTGTGGCGACACCCTCTTTGCTGCAGGTTGTGGGCGCCTGCTTGGGGGGACGCATGCGCAACTTTTGGCCTCACTCAAAGACATCAGTACCTTGCCATTAGAGACTAAAATCTATTGCGCCCATGAATACACTGTCGCCAATTTGAAGTTTGCACGCACGGTTGAACCCGATAATATTGAGACACAGCAGCGACTTCGACATGTCACACAATTACGAGCGCAAGGTCACATCACACTCCCTTCGACGCTCGCACTTGAACTCACTACCAATCCTTTTTTACGCTGTCATGAGCCAGCTGTTATCAAAGCTGTCGAGCAGCATATTTCACAATGTCTCAGTGATGAGTTAGCTGTATTTACAGCACTCCGACAATGGAAAGATAGCTTTTAGCTCTCCGAGCATTCTCGCACAATACTCAAATGTGGGTAAGGAATCGAAATATTTTGTTCATCAAATGCCAATTTGATTTGCTCAATCAGATCTGACCGCACAGCCCAATAGTCTTCAGTTTTCACCCACGGTCTCACATTGAAATTGACACTGCTATCCTCTAATTCTGTCACGGCAACAACGGGGGCAGGCTCTGTTAATACCAAATCGTGAGCCTCTAGAATTGATGCCATTACTTTTTTGGCCGCTAACATATCATCGTCATAACCAATACCAAACACCATATCGATTCGTCTTGTTTCACGTGCCGAGTAATTCGTAATGGCATCTGAATATATCTGGCCATTGGGTACGATGATTTCACGGTTATCTCCGGTCTTAAGCACAGTGCTGAAAATACTGATTTGCTCTACTACGCCAACCACGCCACCCGCTTCGATGAAATCGCCAAGTTTAAAAGGTCGAAACACAATCATCATGACGCCTGCTGCAAAATTTTGTAGTGAATTTTGCAATGCCAAACCGACCGCTAAACCTGCGGCACCGATCAAGGCAATCAACGAGGTAGTATCAACCCCTAATTGATTGAGTGCTGCGATAAAAACCAATAACAATAATATTGCTTTGGTAGTCGAACTGACAAAATTGATGAGAATGTCATCGATGTCCGATCGCCTCATCATTTTTCCAAGTAACTGAATAACCCAGTTAATGACGATTCGTCCGATAAAAATAATGGCGACTGCAATCGCAATCTGCCATAAACCATTGATTATTGGGTTACTTTCCATTGTTATTTAACTTTCTCGCTCGGTTGAATTAATAATATCTGCTATTAGCTCTGGTCCTTGGTAAATAAAACCACTGTAGATTTGAACTAAGCTCGCACCTGCTGCTATTTTTTGCACCGCATCTTGACCAGACATAATGCCGCCAGCTGCAATAATGGGGATTGACTCAGGCAATGCCTGCTTGAACTGACGTACGATTTCGGTCGACTGTTCGAAAACAGGCTGGCCACTTAAACCGCCTGCTTCCTCTGCCTGTTTCAGGCCTGTCACTTTATCTCTGGCCATGGTCGTATTGGTCGCGATAACGCCATCTATTTCGAATTCAATAAAAGTATCAGCCAGTTCTTGTACTTCTTCAATCGTTAAATCAGGCGCGACCTTCACTGCCATTGGCACGTAGCGGTTGGTTTGTTGGTGTAGTTCTGTTTGCTTGGCTTTTAAACCACCCAGCAGCGCTTTTAAAGATTCACCAAATTGCAATTTTCTTAAGCCGGGTGTGTTCGGCGATGAGATATTGATCGCGACATAATCCGCATGTTGATAAACCTTTTCAAGGCAAATCAAATAGTCTGACAAGGCATTTTCAACGGCAGTATCAATGTTCTTACCAATATTAATACCGACTAAAGCGTCAACTTGTGCCGCTTTAACTTGCTCGATCAAATGATCGACACCTAAGTTATTGAAGCCCATTCGGTTAATAATGGCATTGGCTTCTTGTAGACGAAAAAGCCGTGGTTTTGGGTTTCCTGCTTGCGGCCGTGGTGTGACAGTGCCTATTTCAACAAAACCAAACCCTAATGCTGATAGCGCAGGCAGGTAATCGCCATTTTTATCTAAGCCTGCCGCCATGCCGACGCGATTGGGGAAAGTCAGTCCCATCACTTCAACGGGTGTCGCTGGCGTGGGTGGATAAATCAATGATGACAGTTTTAGCTTGTGAGCCCATTTAATGCCCGACATACCAAGATGATGGGACGTTTCGGCATCGAGCTGAAATAAAAGTGAGCGTAATAATTGATATAACATTACGCCGTTGCCAGACTGAGTTGATAACCTGTGAATTTTCGAATGTTAAGTACACCGGTATCTAAAATAAGGTACTGGCCTTTAATACCTTGTAAGACGCCGCTAATTTCTGGTGTTTTATCAAAATTAAGTGATTTTACTTTTTCTGGATACTGTTCAACCGGGTAACGAATTTCTAAACCTGTTTCATTGTTTAGCGGCGTGATCGCATCATCCCCAAAACGTTGCTGTAGCTCGGCTATTTCTTCAGCACATTCAGCCATTAATGTTTGTCGAATTTGTTCTAAATCTAATGGCTCAGCCTCTCCTTTCAACATTTTTCGCCAATCCGTACGATCAGAAACATGGTTTTTGAAGATAACCTCAACTAAACCCGATTGAAGACGGGTTTTAACCCTGAAAATAGGCAAAGCTTGTGTCGCACCTTGATCAATCCACCGGATCGGGACTTGGTTGATGCGTGTAATACCGACTTTTATGCCTGAGCTATTGGCTAAATAGACAATATGATCTTGCATACAAAACTGCTCACCCCACTCAGGCTCACGGCAGGTCCCTGCAGCGTAGTGACAGGTTTCTGGTCGCATAATGCATAAATCGCACTGGGCTAAGTTTTGTGAACAAGGAAAGCAATAGCCACCGCTGTAACTTTTTTTAGTGAGCCTATCACATGCGTGGCAATGGATTTCGCCTTGAAAGGTTAAGGTAATGGCTTGGCCGACGAGACTGTTCATTAGCTGGCGCTCTTCACCTAGCACCATTTCATAGTTTGCCAAGCCAGACGCTTCAGCCAGCGACACTGACATTTTCGACACCTTTCCTGCTATTTCACTCACGCTGCAACCTCTCTGGACTTGATAACGTACCATTTTAACGTAAACAGGCTCAGGTCACGAGGATCAGCTTGTTATAAGGGCTTTAAAATAAAAAAAAGGGCAGCCTGAACGGGGCTGCCCTTAGACACTGCTTACGAGACATCTCAATTAATCTTGGATGATAATAGAGGCAAGATTTAATCAATGTTATGTCAGTTATATCTCGTGTCAAACCAACAACGTTCTAATGCAATGACTTAATTGGAGGCGCCATTTCATCTCTATTGTTGTGCTTACACTTGTTAGTACACGGCTGATGCTGTTTGGTTCATTTTGATCTTTATTTTTTTATTTTTGCGTGATGCACGTCACAATTTTGATCTGGCGACAAAGTGAGCTAACGGGAAGAAACCACGTGTAACAGACTCTAACGAACATAAGCGCCGTTATCGGTATCAACTATTATGTCGACCAAATGGCCCCATTAATAGCAAAAACATCACTGATTTTTAAACCATCAGGAAATCCCGCCGCTAAAGCACTGTTGAATTGAACACTGCTAACGTCTGAAGCTTCATTGTTATTGACTAGCGTATTTCTATCCGTGTTGTTACCCCGGGAAAGATATTGGTCTCATCTCCACTGACAACCGACACCGAGGTCGTTAACCCCGCCCAGACTTGAAAGCACTGTTTTTTCATTGGTGTGCTCCTAAACATTGTTATTTTTATTTTCCTGTCAGCTAATTGCTAACTAGGTTTAGTTTTTTGAACAACAGCCCCTTGCTTGACTGCTATTTTGTGACTCCCATCACTACAGTTTCATGGATATTGGTCGAGAATTAATCTTAATACAACAAAACGGGCTCTGGCTTTCTAACGGTCACCATGCGTCAAAGCTTAGCAATTAATTATTATTTTAACTAGTACTCACAACCTATTCTTTATATTGATGTTCGTTAGTAGGTTAGGTTAGAGCAGGCATATTTAACAGTGCAACAATGACGTTTCACTGGCAGTAACGAAGGGATTGAAGGAATTGAAGGAATTTGCATTTTTTTAGGATTTTAGAATAATGAAAAAACAACTCGCAGGTATTTTTTTTAATGTTTGGCCTTATCCCTGCCATACTCCTAGCTGGATTTGTTGCCTGGTTTTCCAGTCAGCAAAATGGAGAACCTAATGGAAGTATATTATTTTGGCTATTAGGCGCTCTAACCGTGCTTGGGCTACTCACTGCCTATGTTGCATCTAAATATGCAGCTAGTTATGCCGCACCTTTACATTATGTAACAGGCTCATTAAAGTTTATTGCCAAAGATATTGAGGCTCATAATGTCGATTTAACCCAGCTACTGGACCCGCCAGGGAATAGTAAATTAGCCAATGAAATGGCCTCTGGCATCAATACTATGTTAGAAAAATTCGCTGCAGTGCTCTAAACATTTACTACAGTGACCGATAGTATTTCTGTCTCAACAGAGCAAGTCAAAGCGCTATCTCATGATTTAAACACCAATATGTTGACGCAAAGCGCTGAAACAGGACAAGTCGCAACGGCCATTACTGAACTTGCTGCCTCTTCCGGTAAAGTGGCGAATACCGCCAAGCAAGATGCTGAGGCAACGAGGGTTGCCGATGAAGACACCAAAGCGGGTACAAGAATAGTCAATGAGACCGTCTCAACTATGACAGAATTGGCTGACAACTTAACTGCCGCTTCTAGTGTCATCAACCATCTAGATCAAGACAGTGAAAGTATTGGCTCGGTCTTGGCTGTTATTACGAGTATTGCTGAACAAACAAACTTGTTGGCACTGAATGCCGCCATTGAAGCTGCCCGTGCCGGTGAGCAAGGCCGTGGCTTTGCCGTCGTCGCAGATGAAGTCCGTACCTTGGCCGCCAGAACACAGGATGCCACACAAGAAATCAAGGATATTACTGACCAATTACAAAGCCGCTCCAAAGAAGCAGTTAAGGTGATGGATGAGGGTTGTAATATGGCTAACTTAGGCCTTGAGAAAGCGGTTTCTGCTGGTGAAGCATTAGCGAATATTGAATCGAAAGTGGCTGAAATCGATAATATGAATACCATGATTGCTGCAGCTTCCCAAGAACAATGTTCTGTTGCCGAAGAGGTCAATCAGAATGTCGTCCGTATTAGCTCGTTAACGGATCAAACGCAGGATGGCACAAGGCAAACTTCTGAAGCCAGTGAGCAATTGTTGGCACTCTCCAAAGAACTATAAGCGTTAGCGTCTCAATTTAAAACTTAAGGGCCGAAGAGAACGCTCAAACCCCTTTAGTTTTCATTGAAAACAATCAGAAGCCTCAATACTTAACGGTATTGAGGCTTTTTTATAAGATCCCTTTAAGTATTTCACCGCATAACAGATGCGAACCCGAGACATCTCAATGTCATAACAACTCACATTCAGCACGTAAAAAGTTTGATGGCGTGATAAAACAATATGTTTTGTCTCATATATTGAGGCGTTCTGTGATGATATTTTACAAGGTTTTTATGCAATTACGGCAAAAAAAACCCTAGCCGTAAGCAGTACGACTAGGGTTCACTATTAAGCTATCGGCTCTATCTTGCTTAGAATTCCCATGTTAAGCCAGCACCACCTGTAAATATGGCTGTTTCAACCCTATTTGCACCTATGTTGGTATCAGAACCCCAACCATAGTCAATATTTAAATCAGCAGTGATGGTATCCGTTAAATCATAACCAAGACCGGCTGTTGCATTGTGGTTCCATAGCGGATCCGCCAATGTTGCTTGGACAAACTGAACTACGCCTGGGCTAATTAGAACAGTAACACCACCTACAGCTAAAGAACCTAATTTACCGACAGAATTACCTAAGCCATTTTCCTTAAGTAGGTCATTTGTATAACTGTAACCCGATCTTAACTTAAGTTTGTTCGTTAAGTTGTATTGGCCACCTAATTGGAATGTATAAGTATCTTTCCAAATATCTTGATATAATCAGGCATTTTCCCAGTTTTTATAAATAACATTAGCTTCAACTAAGAAACCCTCTGATGTTGCATCTGTTGTAGCAATACCTACAATAATTTCTTGTGGCTGCTCAAGTGTTAAGTCAGTAAAGTTACCAGGCGTTGTTTCCGTCACTTGATTAAAATCTAAAGTCAATTTGCTGCTGTAGTTAGCAGACACCATGACTGGGCCAAGATCATGTGTGATTCCCACGCCAGTTCTTAGACCGAATGTTTCTTGTATGCCCGTACCACCCTATAATACTGTTTAATAGATATTTATAACTATTTATAACTATTTATTATAATTGTGTTGGTTGCCGATAAATTCCGCCCATAGATGCTTTCTGCCTAAGCAAAATTGACAGTCATTCAACGATGAATAAGTTAATTGCTATATTTTGGAAGTAGGAAAACCGGATGTTGGCTTTCTAAGCTAAGCGAGGGAACTGCTCTTGATAGGGGAAATTGGCTTGTTAGGCTATTTTTTGATCAGGTGTTAGCAGTACAAAAAACCCGACATTAAATAAAAAAACCTCAACACCGATTGATATTGAGGCCTTAACTGTCCAGCGTAGAAATACTGAAAGCTATTTCTGTATTATCGGCTGGATTTCAGTCATTTGCTTCATGTAAACGTTGTTGTCGTTCCTGCTCTTCTTCTAAGATTGATTTAATTTCGAGCATCACGCCATCCACATCCGCGAGCGCAGTATCTTCTTCAAAATAGCCTGTTAACTCCGTGTCGGGCTGTAACAGCCCATTCTCAAACAGAGTCCATATCTCTTTGCCATATCGACTCCTGAGTAGTTCTGGCGCGTATTGCGCATAGTAACGTGTCATATTCTGTACATCACGCTCTAACATTGATTTTGCATTGTTATTGGCAGCAGCATTGACCGCTTGCGGCAGGTCAATAATCACCGGGCCATTTTCATCGACTAAGACATTAAATTCTGACAAATCGCCATGGACTATCCCGGCACACAACATTTTCATCACAGAATCCATCACGATGGCGTGATCTTCCCGTGCTTGCTCGGCAGACATGGTGATATCGTTAAGGCGCGGCGCGACTTGGCCGTCTTCATCAGTGATTAATTCCATCAATAACACGCCATTGAGGCAGTCATAGGGTTGAGGAACGCGGACACCGGCACCGGCGAGCAGGTAGAGCGCATCGACTTCGGCATTTTGCCAAGTTTCTTCTTGTTGCTTACGGCCAAACTTAGAGCCTTTCTCCATCGCCCTGCCACGGCGGCTATTGCGAACTTTTCGGCCTTCTTGGTAGGTGACTGCTTGTTTAAAACTCCGTTTGACGGCATCTTTATAGACTTTGGCGCAGCGTATTTCGGTGCCACATCTCACAACGTAGACATCGGCTTCTTTGCCACTCATTAATCGTCTGATAACGTCATCGACTAAGCCATCATCGACGAGCGGCTGTATTTGTTTAGGTATTTTCATCGTGGTAAGGAGTATACGCTCTGAATCTTGCCCGATAAAAAGCCTCAGTAGAATAAACTACTGAGGCTTCGTATTTGTTGGTACCTAGGGCCGGAATCGAACCGGCACGGCCGTGAAGCCGAGGGATTTTAAGTCCCTTGTGTCTACCAATTTCACCACCCAGGCATCCGACGCATTATACAGAAGGTTTTACCGTTTGTTTATCCCTTTTCCACAAAATTGTCCGTTAATTGTATGAAAGTTGATATTGCGCCTCGATAATCTCTTTAGTGAAAATGCCTGCGATCTGTTCATCGATGAAGCCAAGTCGTTGAATCACATACAAAGCTTCTGCTTCGCTCTCTTTTAGGATAGTAGCTTCTTCACGTGAAACAAACCCTAACCTACAAACGTCAAACGGAAAAACGGTGGCCTCTCTCAGGGTTATCTCGCAGCTCTTTGGCGTGTTTTTGGATAATCGGCAACACTTCTTCTGGCGAATCAACCACATAAAATAAGTCTAGGTCTTCTTCGCTAATACAGCCTTGTTTTAACACTTCTGCTTTCAACCAATCTAATAAGCCGTTCCAGAATGAGGTGCCATATAGAATAATAGGGAAATTGAGAATCTTTTTGGTTTGAATTAAGGTAATCGCTTCAAAAAACTCATCTAAAGTACCAAAACCACCTGGAAATACGACATAACCCATGGAATATTTTACAAACATCAATTTACGAACAAAAAAGTAGCGAAATGACAAACTAATGTCTTGAGTTTCGTTCGGTGATTGTTCAAAAGGTAATTCAATATTCAACCCAACTGACTGGCCGCCTTGACCAAAAGCGCCGTTATTGGCCGCTTCCATAATGCTTGGCCCGCCACCACTGATCACTGAAAACTCAGCTTGTGACAATGCCCTCGCCACCTTGACTGCATCTTGATAATACTCAGATGTTTCTGGTAAACGGGCGCTACCAAAAATGGACACAGCTGGCCCTAAGTCATTGAGTGTTTCAATCCCATCAATTAATTCTGATTGGATACGAAAAACACGCCATGATTCAGAGGTTTTAAAATTTTCCATTTTGTTTTAGCCACCCTTAAAGCTGATTACTTTCACTCGTACGACGATAAAGAAAACCCTTTGACTTTGCAAACGCTGGCTTGGGCGATTATTCTCTCTGCCTGATAAATAGCCCTTCCCTAGTCTCCGTTCGTTCAGTTATCGATCCTTCTGGGGTATCATAGTCGTTTTATTAGGTTTGTCTGGCAGGTGTTATGAAGGTTTTAGTTGTTGGTGGCGGTGGTCGAGAACATGCTTTAGCATGGAAATTGATTCAATCTCCCCGTTGTGAGCAAGTTTACGTTGCACCTGGTAATCCGGGCACCGCAGCTGAAGAAAATGTTGAGAATGTGGCGATTGGTGTTGAAGACATCGAGCAACTGGTCACTTTTGCTCAAGAAAACGATATTGGCTTAACCATTATTGGCCCAGAAGTGCCTTTAGTGATGGGCATTGTCGATGCCTTTGATGCCGCCGGTTTACGTTGCTTTGGCCCATCAAAAGAAGCCGCTCAATTAGAAGCATCAAAAAGCTTCACCAAAGACTTTCTCGCGCGTCATGCTATTCCAACGGCCGCTTATCAAGTCTTTTCTGAGCCGGCTCCTGCCATTACCTATATTAAAGAGCAAGGTGCCCCTATCGTTGTCAAAGCAGATGGTTTGGCTGCAGGCAAAGGTGTGATCGTTGGCATGACTGAACAAGATGCCATTGATGCTGTCACCGATATGCTGTCGGGTAATGCCTTTGGTGAAGCCGGTCATCGCGTGGTCGTTGAAGAATTTATGACGGGCGAAGAAGCCAGTTTCATTGTCATGGTGGATGGTAAAAACATCCTGACATTGGCGACATCACAAGATCACAAAGCCCGAGATAATGGCGACTTAGGTCCCAATACCGGCGGTATGGGTGCTTATTCTCCTGCCCCGGTCGTCACGCCAGACATTCATGATCGCATTATGGCTGAAGTGATTGAGCCCACGGTCAAAGGCATGGCAGCAGATGGTCGTCCTTATACTGGCTTTTTATATGCTGGTTTAATGATCGATGAACAAGGCGCACCGCGTGTTGTTGAATACAATTGTCGCTTTGGTGACCCTGAAACCCAACCTATCTTGATGCGTCTGAAATCCGACCTTATTCCTTTGTGTGAAGCCGCATTGGAGGGCAAGTTAAATACGGTTGATGTCGACTGGGATCCACGGGCTGCAGTCGGTGTTGTATTAGCCGCTGGCGGTTATCCCGAGGCCTATCGTAAAGGGGATGTCATTGACGGTCTTAATGCCAATACCGGTGTTGATTGCAAAGTGTTTCAGGCCGGTACTGCCGCGCGAGGTGACGATGTTGTCACATCAGGCGGACGTGTTTTATGTGCCACGGCATTAGGCAACACGGTTAGTGATGCACAAGCAAAAGCCTATACCATGATCGATAATATTAATTGGCCTGATATGTACTACCGCACGGACATCGCCTATCGTGCCATTGCACGACAAACTTAGGCTTTTAGGTCAGGTCTAACATTAATGTCTTCTTGGACTATTAGACAAGCCGTTAAAACCCTGCGATCCGGTGGCGTTATTGCCTACCCTACCGAAGCTGTTTTTGGCTTGGGCTGTGATCCTTGGGATGAAACTGCCGTCTTAAAATTGCTCGATATCAAGCAACGCCCTTGGCATAAAGGCCTTATTTTGATTGCCAGTGATTTTAAACAATTGACTGACTTTATTGCGCCGTTGACGCCCGAAACATTAAAACAAGTTGAGGATACATGGCCCGGTCCGGTCACGTGGTTATTGCCTGCTAAAGACACAACGCCAGACTATCTAACTGGTCAGCACGACACCATCGCCGTTCGTGTCACTGCCCATCCTATTGCCCGTGAGTTATGCCAAGCCGCTGGTCATGCTTTAGTCTCCACCAGCGCCAATATTGCTGGGTTAACGCCGGCCAACACCCTTCGCCAAGTACGTTGGCAATTGCCTAATATTGACACTATTGTGGCGGGACATTGTGGTAAAGCGACCCAACCCTCCCAAATTCGAGATGCTCAAACAGGAGCCCTTATCCGATGACCCAACCTGATATCACTGCCGTTCGAGATTACCTGCTCGGCCTGCAAGATCGTATTTGCCAACAACTTGAAACGGTTGATGGTAAAGAAAAATTTGTTGAAGATGCTTGGGAACGCACTGACGGTTTAGCCGGTGGCGGGCGAACGCGTGTTTTGAATAATGGGGCCGTGTTTGAACAGGGCGGTGTTAACTTCTCCCATGTTCGTGGCACCAGCATGCCCGCTTCTGCCACTGCGAATCGACCTGAATTAGCGGGCCGTAGCTTTGAAGCAATTGGCGTGTCTTTAGTTCTTCATCCCAGCAATCCTTATGCACCGACCGCTCATGCTAATGTACGTTTCTTTATTGCCCAAAAAGAAGGTGAAGCGCCGATCTGGTGGTTTGGTGGTGGTTACGATTTAACGCCCTATTATGGTTTTGAAGAAGATGCCGTACATTGGCATCAAACTGCTAAAAATGCCTGTGATCCTTTTGGTGTCTACGTTTACCCCAAACTAAAAACATGGTGTGATGACTATTTTTACCTTAAACACCGTAATGAAACACGGGGTGCCGGCGGTTTATTCTTCGATGATTTAAACGAAGGTGGCTTTGAGCATTGTTTTAACTTCCTACAAAGTATTGGTGATAGTTTCACCCAAGCTTATGTACCGATTATAGAACGTCGAAAAGACACTGCTTTCAGCGAACGTGAACGTGATTTTCAACTTTATCGCCGTGGCCGTTATGTTGAGTTTAACTTGGTTTATGATCGTGGCACCCTGTTTGGCCTGCAATCCGGTGGCCGAACAGAGTCGATCTTAATGTCGTTACCACCCTTAGTGAAATGGCGTTATAACTGGCAGCCAGAACCGGGAACGGATGAAGCTAAGTTATATGAGGTGTTTCTTAAACCGCAGGATTGGCTAGCAATCAAAAGCGAATAGCACGCTAAAAGTAAGTTCGAATGGCGACATTATCTAACGGTTACGAATTAATTGACGATTTTTTAACCTCTTATGAAGTTGGTGATTTCAATCAAGCGGCATCAGCACTGACTTTGTCGCCAAAATCGGGTGGCATTCGTAATATCGAGCAAAAACTGCCCTATGCTCAAAAACTTATTTCATCAGATAAGCTATTAAAGGCTGCTCAGAAATACCTTAATGGCACCCCCCAATTTATCAGGGCTATACTGTTTAATAAAACACCAGAAAATAACTGGTTGGTGTCATGGCATCAAGATAAAAACCATAGCGGTTTCTGATAAGTTTGAAAAGGCCGGTTGGGGACCATGGACCCTTAAGGCTGGTATTCATCATGTTCAACCACCCATTAAGGTGCTCAACAATATGGTGACGTTCAGAATCCATTTAGATGACACTAATGAAAGTAATGGCTGTTTGAAATTAATTGATCGACTTGATATTCATTAATTAGTGGTTCGATGGCTTGTTCGAGCTCGCCGGCCATCACTTCAGTTCATTCGTAGCGTGTTAATAAGTGCTATTCCCGGTACTTATAAAATGACGTTATATCTGTAGGCCATAACAAGGAACAGGCGAAACTAGGCACTTACTCATACTGCCGCTTTAACTAGGTTTTGTTTTAATCGCTTTAATTATCCCTGCACCATAATTATCTCTATTTTTCATGAAAAATGAAAAAATACTGAGCGTTCTCTTGAGTAAATACCAAGACGATTGCCCAGCCAAAGCGGAAGGTGGGGTGATGACATTTTTTGTAAAGTTACTGATTAGAGATCTAAAAGGATAATCCTTAAAAAGCTTATTCATATTCATTAATTCGAAGTTATGAGTTTGTGCTTTTATTTGGTCAAAACCAGATTCCGTTACAACTTTCTGCAATTGCTCCGTTGTCTTCATCGTCATATTACAACCTCACACAGCATACGTTTTATTTTTAAACGCGACATCTATGGTTTTGCCCTCTTGAAAAACAAAAGGGGCATCAACGAATATGCCATTGTCTGAAAGAATGTCGTGGGAAATTTTGAAAAAACTTTATCTCAGATGTTTCCCAAATTCCCAATGATACTAGCCTGTAAGGCCACCACCTTGAATTAGAATTGACTGAAAGCGTCATCATGAATGATCACGCTAACACCCTTAAAGACCTTCATACTTTATCTAACATGAGCATCGCTTTATCTGTTGATGACTTTGGCACGGGTTACTCATCCTTAAGTTATTTAAAGAAACTACCCATCAAAACGATTAAAATTGATCGCAGTTTTATTCGTGATATCTGTCATGACGATGATGATAAAACAATCACAAAATCCATTATTGCACTGGGTAAAGCGCTCAATTTACATATTATTGCCGAAGGCGTGGAAGACATTAAGCAATTGCACCTCTTAACGACTGAACAGTGCAGCCTGATACAAGGCTATCTCTTTAGCAACCCCATCACGGCTGATGAATTGTTAGTTTTACTAAAACAACCACAAGCTGTTTTGAACAAAATGAAAAGCACCAAAGGAGCTTAAATTATTCATCACTCGCCAGAGAAGCTAGTTGATCTGCTTGATATTCATTAATCAATGGTTCAATCACTTGTTCCAAATCGCCTTCCATCACTTCGGCTAATTTATAAAGCGTTAAATTAATACGATGATCCGTCATGCGACCTTGTGGGTAATTGTATGTGCGAATACGTTCGCTGCGGTCGCCACTGCCTACTTGTAGTTTTCTGGTTTCGGCTTGTTCTGAATCAATCTTGTCTTGTTTTTCAGCCATAATCCTGGCTTGTAGTACTGACATGGCTTGGGCACGGTTTTTATGTTGTGAGCGTTGATCCTGACATTCGACCACGATACCAGTGGGTAAATGGGTCAATCTAATGGCAGAATCGGTTTTGTTAACGTGCTGACCACCCGCACCGGATGCACGAAAGGTATCGACCCGTAAATCAGACGGATTAATATCAATCTGATCCACTTCATCAGCTTCGGGCATGATCGCTACGGTACACGCTGATGTATGAATTCGGCCTTGTGATTCTGTCTCGGGTACACGTTGTACACGGTGACCACCACCTTCGAATTTGAGCCTTGAATAAGCACCATCACCGATGACTTTTATGACGACTTCTTTGTAACCACCATGCTCGCCTTCTTGGGCCGTAATGAGCTCCACTCCCCAGCGACGACCTTCTGCATATTTGCTATACATTCGGTATAAATCGCCGGCAAAAATAGCGGCTTCATCACCGCCTGTTCCCGCTCGAACTTCGAGGAAAATATTACGCTGATCGTTAGGGTCTTTTGGCAACAATAATTTCTGTAATATAACTTCTAATGCTTGTTCATTTTGCTGTGCTTCGGCTAATTCTTCTTTGGCCATTTCACGCATTTCGGCATCATCTTCTTCCATCATAATTTTGGCATCATCGATGACGGTTAGACTATTTTTATAGGCGTTAAAATTTATGACCACGGGTTCAAGTTGTGCGTATTCCTGAGACAGTGAACGGAATTTATTTTGGTCTGCCATCGTCTCTGGCTCGGACAATAATCCGCTGATTTCTTCATAGCGTTCTACCAGGGTTTCTAGTTTATGTTTGATCGATTCTTTCACTGTTTTTTTAATCCTTGAGATTGAACAGGCTTCTGGCCGCTTCAATCAGATTGTTGTCTACATTTGAACCCGACTGGCGAAGCTGCCGACTCGGTTCGTGTAGTAATTTATTCGTCAGGGTTCGGGCTAATTCATCCAGCACTTGTTCCGGTAAAACACCTTGCTCTAGTTGTTTTTTTGCTTTTTGAAGTAAGTCATCACTTTCCTTTTCAGCACTTTCCCTTATAGCTCTGATGATTGGAACAGCATCTTGCGTTCGCAGCCAGCTTATGAAGTTTTCGACTTGACTGTCGATGATTTCTTCGGCTTGTAAAGCGGCATCGCGACGTGACTGTAGGTTCTCTTCTATGATGTCATGCAGGTCATCGACACAATATAAATAGATATCTTCTAGGTTGCCAACTTCCGGTTCGATGTCTCTTGGCACTGCAATATCAACCATAAATATTGGCCGACGTTTTCGTTCTTTTAATACCCGTTCAACCGCGCCCTTTCCGAGGATAGGTAGCTGGCTTGCCGTTGAACTAATAACGATATCCGCCTCGGCAACATGGGTTGGCATTTCACTTAAGTTGATCGCATAACCATCGACTTGGGTGGCAAGGTGATGAGCTTTTTCAATCGTTCGATTGGCGATAATAATGCGGCCAACACCATTGTCAAAAAGGTGTCTCGCCGCCAACTCAATCGTCTCACCAGCGCCAATTAATAATGCCGTGGATTTGGATAAATCTGTGAATATTTGTTTGGCTAAACTGACGGCTGCAAACGCGACTGAAACAGGGCTATTTCCGATCGCTGTATCAGTCCGAACTTGCTTGGCGACGGTGAAGGCATGTTGGAACAATCTACCGAGTGATTTGCCGACAGAACGATGGTGTAAAGCATCGCTATAAGCCGTCTTAATTTGCCCCAAAATTTGCGGTTCACCCAATACCATAGAATCCAATCCACAGGCGACACGAAGGAGGTGACGAATCACCTCATCGCCTTCGTGCTGATAGAGGTAATTATCTAAGGTGTTCGCTTGGGCCTGGTGATATTGATGCAGCCATTCGCTGACATTAATCGCATTATCATCTTCGAGATGGCAATAAATCTCGGTCCGGTTACAGGTGGAAACAATCACAGCTTCTACCACGCCGGGCTCTGCTTTTAATGCTGTTAATGCCTCTGGCAAAGCTTCTGGGCTAAAGGCGATGTTTTCGCGAATATCGACGGGTGCTGTAGTGTGATTGACGCCATAGGCCACGAGTTGCATTTGCTCTACTCGCCTCGATTACTGTTTTGAGATGGGTCCTCAACTTGGGCGCAGCCAGACTTCGCCATATCAACAAATCGGGCTGTCCTATTGTGAAGGCTACTATTAATGCTTAAGATAAAGTGTCTTGGCATAAAATCTAAAGTCATGACTTGCTTAGGGTCGTCTTTGGTGAGGGTCTATGTGAAAATGCTGTTAAACTTGCAGCAATTACTTAATATTTGTTGTCTGTTTGTTAGTGCAATGCAGCATTCTAACAAAATCAATCGGTCAGGTCGTTTTATTATGGATTTATCGCAAGCAATGTGGCAGAAGCTCAGCCGTTCTACCCGGCATAGTGGGCTCGTCTGCTCTTTGCTTTTACTCTCTGCTTGTTCTACGGTCCCAACCGAAACACCCATACCCGCAACTGATTCTATTGCTGCTTCAACGCCTGTTGTCGCTGAAGAAAAACCCGTTGAAACTATTCCTTTAACAGCGGAACTGACTTATCTAATTCTGACGGCAGAAGTGGCGGCTCAGCGTGGTGATGTGATCAGTGCCGATGAGCTGTATAACCGTGCTGCCGGTTTAGTCGAATCGCCCAATTTGTCTAGTCGTTCGACGCAAATGGCGAATGCCACACGCGATGAAAAACGCATTGATCGCGCTTTAAACCGCTGGGTTGAAGTCGACCCAACTGATGCTGACATCTATATGTTAAAAGCGCCCTTTTTATTAATTAAAGGTCAACATAAAGAGGTCGTCACCTCAGTCAATAAAGCCCTTACCATTGCGCCTGAACGATCGGCGCTTTACTTGGGCCGTTTAACCGACAACCTCAGTAAATTAGTGAAAGCGGAACCGGCATTAAAAGTCATGTCTCAATTAGACTTATTCAAACAACAAGATCCACTTGCGCTTTATCAATATAGTCGTTTGGCTGCTTATTATCAGCGATATGATGCCGCCTTGCCTGCTATTAATACTGTGTTGGATAAACAAGCCGATTTTGAAGATGCCCTTATTTTAAAATCAAAAATATTGCAGCGTTTGAATCGTGGTGAAGCTGCATTAAAAACGCTAAAGTCTGCTGCTAATAAAAGAGACGCCAGTCGCCAGATTCGCTTCACTTATGCCCAATTGCTAGGTGAAAACAATCATATTGATGCCTCTCGTCGTGGCTTTGAACAACTCTATACCGAGCAAGACAATGAACCTGATGTCGCTTTTGCTTTAGGTGTCATTGCCATTGAGCAAGGCGAGGGCGAACAGGCGAAAACATATTTTAATCGTTTGCTTGATTTGGGTGACCCGGGCCGACAAGCAGCTTACTTCCTCGGTCTTGCTGAAAAGCTGAATGGCAATGTTGAACAAGCCCAAGTTTGGTTTACATCTGTGCCTAACAATAACCCACGTTTTCAAGCTGCTCAAACACATTATGTGACGTTACTGGCTGACAATGGTGCCATGGCGAAAGCGTGTCAACATTTGGCTAATATCCGAACAGCTAATCCAAAACTAGCGGTGCAATATTATTTATTTGAGTCTTCATTCTTAAGAGAGCGCAACTTAAACCAAGCAGGTTACGACATACTGGATAAAGCCATCGCTGAGCATCCAAAAGATATCGACTTATTGTATGGCCGTGCAATGGCAGCCGAATCTCTTGAGCGACTCGACTGGCTTGAACGCGATCTCCGTGCGATTTTAGTCATTGACCCGCAACATGCTCAGACTTTAAATGCCTTGGGTTATACCTTGACCGATCAAACAGATCGCCATCAAGAAGCACTAACGTTGATTAATCAAGCTTTAGCCATCGCCCCGAATGATCCTTTCTACCTTGATAGTTTGGGTTGGGTTTATTACCGTTTGGGTGATTTAGAAAAGGCCGAGTTGTACCTCAAGAAAGCGGTGGAAATTCAGGGTGACCCCGAGTTTCTAGCTCATCTTGGAGAAGTCCTTTGGCAGCGTGGTGAGCGACGCCAAGCCAAAAAGGTTTGGCAACAAGGATTAGAGTTTGATGCTGATAATAAGTTGCTGCAAGACACAATGCAGCAGTTTGGGCTATAAAGAGATGTACTTCTGTCGCAATTCCGCTGTTAGTCTCGTTATTTTATTGATTGCTGCTTGTGCACCTCTACAACAGCAACCGACTACTTTTGCTGTTGATCCCGACTTGATTTGGCAAGAGCGCCAAATTGAATTGCGCCAACTCACCAAGTGGGAAATTCGCGGCAGAACAGCCATCACCCAAGGCGACGAAGCCTGGAATGCCGGTTTAAATTGGCGCGAAAACACAGGCATTTATCGTATAAAATTGATGGGCCCTTTTTCACAAGGCGGGATTCATTTAGGTGGCACACCGGAACAAGTCGTCTTAACATTGTCTGATGGCGAAATGATTGCCGCATCAACGCCAGAAGCTTTATTGACCAAGACCTTTAATTTGAAATTTCCCATCAGTGCTTTGCGTGACTGGGTTCGCGGCTTGCCTTATGACGGTACACCTTATCAAGCAGCAGAAATTGACAACCAAGGCCGGCTTAGACACCTTGAGCAGCAAGAATGGACGATCGATTATCAACGTTATGAAACCTATGGCGCGCAACAAATGCCCGCCAAACTCTTCATATCTCACCCTGAATTTAGTTTGCGCTTGGTCGTGAACAATTGGAAAGATGTGCAGTGATTGCATGGCCAGCCCCTGCAAAAATTAACCTTTTCTTACACATCACCGGCCAACGCGATGATGGTTATCATGAACTACAGACTGCTTTTCAATTCTTAGATGTCGCTGATTCTTTGCAGTTTCGGGTGCAAGATGACCCTGACATCACGCTCTTAACGCCAATCACGGGTGTTGCGGATAAAGATAATTTAGTCGTGCGTGCTGCGCATGCGTTACAGCAATACGCCAATGTCTCGAAAGGCGTACAGATTAGCCTTGAAAAAGGCTTGCCAATGGGCGGTGGTTTGGGTGGCGGTAGCTCTAACGCAGCCACTACATTAGTCGCGTTAAATGATCTCTGGCAATGTGGTTTGTCTGTCGATACATTGGCCACATTAGGCTTGTCTTTGGGCGCAGATGTACCCGTTTTTATTCACGGTACGGCGGCTTGGGCAGAAGGTGTTGGTGAGAAACTGACAGCAATATCACCACCTGAGCCTTGGTATATCGTGATTGCACCCGATTGTCATGTTTCGACGGCAGAAGTATTTTCCTCTCAAGAATTGACACGTGATTGTGAACCTATCACAATATCGCGCTTCCTTTCGGGGGAAGGCAGAAATGTCTGTGAGGATGTTGTGGTCAAACGCTATCCCGCTGTTTCTGAGGCATTAGATTGGTTGAGTAACTATGGTGAATCACGGATGTCCGGAACAGGTGCTTGTGTGTTCTCTGGCTTTGATAGTCAACGACGGGCACAAGCAGTATTTGAGGCCATGCCAGAACATTGGCAAGGTTTTGTAGCAAAAGGGTGCAATAAGTCTCCTTTAACTGCATTAAAAGCTATAAAAAATTAAGCTACTAACGTGGCAAGATGTTAAAATTACGTTTCATCAGTTGGGGTATCGCCAAGCGGTAAGGCACAAGGTTTTGATCCTTGCATTCCCAGGTTCGAATCCTGGTACCCCAGCCATTTTTCATTTCTGATAGACGACATCGGCAGCCTACCGTGAGCAAAAATAGCTTTTATCAACGCCAGCAACGTACAGCTGATAGCAACCTGATGGTCTTTTCGGGTAATGCTAACCCCGAATTATCCTCTAAAGTTGCACGCTTCCTTAATGTTCCCTTAGGCAAAGCAACTGTCGAATCCTTTAGTGACGGCGAAATCATGGTCGAGATCCTCGACAATGTCCGCGGCAAAGATGTCTTTATTATCCAGCCCACTTGCATGCCTGCCAATAACAACCTGATGGAATTAATGGTGATGACTGACGCGATTCGTCGTTCTTCCGCCAAACGTATTACCCTTGTTATTCCTTATTTGGGATATTCCCGCCAAGATCGCCGTCCTCGTTCCGCCCGTGTCGCTATCACCGCGAAAGTGGTTGCCAATATGTTAACTGGCGTCGGAGCTGACCGCGTTTTAACCGTTGATTTGCATGCTGACCAAATCCAAGGATTTTTTGACTGCCCTGTCGATAATATCTATGCCTCACCGGTTTTATTAGGTGATATCTGGAAGCATAAATACCAAGATTTAGTGGTGGTCTCTCCTGATGTTGGCGGTGTTGTTCGTGCCCGCGCATTGGCTAAGCTATTAGATGTTGAATTAGCGATTATTGATAAACGTCGGCCACAAGCTAATGTGGCTAAAGTGATGAATATCATTGGTGATGTTGAAGGCCGAGTTTGCGTGTTGATTGATGATATGGTCGATACCGCGGGCACTTTATGTGCTGCAGCAGAAGCCTTGAAAGAGCAAGGTGCTTCACGCGTCGTTGCTTATTGTACCCATGCTGTTTTATCTGGCCCTGCTGTCGACAATATTGAAAACTCTGTGTTGGACGAATTAGTCGTAACGAATACCATCCCATTACGCCCAGAAGCACAAAAATGTGATAAGATCCGGCCGCTTAGCATTGTCGAAATGCTTGGTGAAGCCATGTACCGGATTAATACGGACGAGTCTGTTAGCTCTTTGTATATGGATTAACGCGTTATTTAGAGTAGCGTGTTCAAGATGCTGACCCTGGTCGCGGGGAGGCAAACGCCGCCATTTGGCGGCATTTTTAATGGGCAACTAAAAACTTGCTCATGATTTTTGGAGAACACAATGGAAAATTTATTCGAAGTTCAAGCTGAACTCCGTACTGACGCGGGGAAAGGTGCGAGCCGCCGTCTACGTCATGCCGGTAATGTACCAGCTATTGTTTATGGTGGTAGTGATGCGCCAATGTCGATCACGATTGACCACAACCGTTTTTTACGTCATTTGCAAGAGGAAGCTTTTTACGCCCATATCTTGACCGTTAATGTTGATGGTAAAAAACACAAAGTCGTACTAAAAGACTTACAACGTCATCCTACAAGCGATATGAGAATCATGCACGCTGATTTCTTCCGTATTGATGCAAAACAAGCGATGACAATGACAGTACAACTACATTTTATCGGTGAAGATGTTGCTCCTGGTGTTAAAGCCGGTGGTTTAGTATCTCACTTAATGAGTGATGTCGAGATCTCTTGTTTGCCGAAAGACTTACCTGAGTACATCGAGCTTGATGTGTCTGCTTTAGAGTTGGATCACAGTATCCACTTGTCAGAGATTGCTTTACCTAAAGGTGTAACGTTAACTGCGTTATCACATGCTAAAGAAGAGCATCTTGAAGAAGGCGAGCATTCTTCATATGACCAAGCTGTTGTTAATATTCATACACCTCGTGTTGTAGTAGATGTTGATGAAGAAACAGTTGTAGATGATGCTGAAGCTGCTGAAGGTGAAGAAGCGACTGAAGAGTAATCTAGTCGTTTGAGGACCGCGTTTTATGGCTAACTGGTTAATTGCCGGATTGGGTAATCCGGGTCCTCAATATGAACACACCCGGCATAATGTTGGGTTCTGGTGGCTGGATCAACTGGCGCGTGAATTGTCGACAACTTTTAATGTTGAAAACAAATTTCACGGTCAGTTGGCTCAGAGCCAATCTGCTCAAGATAAGCTATTTTTGCTTAAACCCCTGGTATTTATGAACCGTAGCGGCCAATCTGTTGCTGCTTTAGCCAATTTTTATAAAATCCCTACCAGCAATATTTTGGTCATTCACGATGAGTTGGATTTACCGACAGGCACCGCCAAGCTTAAACGTGGCGGTGGTCATGGCGGCCATAATGGGTTACGAGATATTATTTCAGCTACTGGCAGCAAAGATTTTTTACGCTGTCGTTTAGGCATCGATCACCCCGGTCATAGCAGCTTGGTCTCCAATTATGTGCTCAGTAAACCATCGCTTGCCGACCGGCAAAATATTGAACTGGCTATCGATAACGCATTACGTGTATTGCCTGATGTTTTATCCGGTGATCTTGAAAAAGCCATGCACTGGCTACATTCACAAAACGCTTAATTATTAATAGAATTTTTACCTCTCAATGATAAAGAGGTCTGAGGACGGAACATGGGATTTAAATGTGGCATTGTCGGTTTACCTAATGTGGGTAAATCCACTTTATTTAATGCATTGACACAAGCAGGTATTGAGGCGCAGAACTATCCGTTTTGTACCATTGAACCTAATGTCGGCATTGTGCCAGTCCCTGATCCTCGACTCGATGCATTAGCTGCCATCGTCAACCCTGAACGCATCTTACCGACCACGATGGAATTTGTTGATATCGCCGGTCTTGTCGCGGGTGCATCTAAAGGTGAAGGCCTAGGCAATAAGTTCTTAGCCAATATCCGCGAAACTGATGCCGTTGCCCATGTTGTTCGCTGTTTTGAAGATGATAATGTTATTCATGTCGCTGATAAAATATCACCATTAGATGATATTGAAGTCATTAACACTGAATTGGCGCTCGCTGATTTAGAAAGTGTTGAGAAAGCCATTACCAAGACCGCTCGTGATGCTAAAGGGGGCGACAAAGAAGCCATTGCTCGGCTTGCCCTACTCAAACAAATGCAAGCACACTTAGACCAAGGTCTGGCTGTTCGTAGTATGGGCTTAGATGAAGAGCAACATGCTTTGCTGAAAGAGATACATTTATTAACCATTAAGCCCACTATGTATATTGCCAATGTGGCGGAAGATGGCTTTGAAAACAACCCTTTTTTAGATCTGTTGAACCAACATGCAGAAGCAGAAAGCGCCATTGTTGTGGCGATTTGTGCCGCCATTGAGTCAGAAATTGCTGAACTTGAAGATGATGAAAAAATGGCCTTTTTAGAAGATCTAGGCCTTGAAGAGCCTGGCCTAAATAGGGTTATCAGAAGTGGCTATAGTCTACTGGGCTTACAAACCTACTTAACGGCAGGTGTCCAAGAAGTTCGCGCATGGACAGTCCCAATTGGGGCAACTGCACCACAAGGTGCCGGCGTCATTCATACTGACTTTGAAAAAGGCTTTATCCGTGCCGAAGTCATTGGCTATGATGACTACATCGAATACCAAGGCGAATCTGGTGCCAAAGATGCTGGGAAATGGCGTTTAGAAGGCAAGGATTACGTCATTCAAGATGGTGATGTCATGCACTATCGGTTTAATGTCTAACGGTCACTAGAAGTACATCTGACCTTATCCTGTTAGTAAAGTGGCCGCACTTTGATATTCAATTACCTGATTGATGGTAAATAACTTGATATTTAAGCTGTGGCAACGTAAAATTCCCTGCTTCGCAAGGCTATGTAGCTCAGTTGGTTAGAGCACATCACTCATAATGATGGGGTCGGTGGTTCGAATCCACCCATAGCCACCACAGTTCTCTCAACCGTTTCTTTCCCTACCAGAACTCATAGAAGTTGCCTCTTATGTTCCATATCGCTCTTCATGAACCTCGCATCGCACCTAATACCGGTAATATCATTCGTTTATCAGCCAATAATGGCTGTCAATTACATTTGATTGAACCATTAGGCTTTGGATTAGAAGAAAAACAATTACGACGTGCCGGGCTTGATTATCACGATTTAACCAATGTCAATCGTTATGCTAATTACGAACATTTCCTAAAGAAAATGGGTGAGCACCGAATTTTTGCGTGCACAACGAAAGGGTCTCAACCTTACCACCAAGTTGATTATCAAGCAGAAGATGTCTTGCTATTTGGCTCTGAAACATCTGGCTTACCCGAAGAGATTATCGACAGCTTGCCAGCTGAACAGCGTATTCGCATTCCGATGCAAGCAGCTAATCGCAGCTTGAATTTATCTAATTCAGTCGCGATTATTAGTTATGAGGCTTGGCGTCAACAGCAGTTCTTAGGTGGTCAGTAAGTCAACCCCTTTTATACCCTAAAACATTGAAACTATACGTTATATTTTTATTCTGGTAACTTTCTCCATTGTGCGCTGTCGATATATTAATCGTCTTACTCTAGGATATCGTCATGTTTCCTTTAGAGAAATGGATAACACGACAGTTTACTGAATGGCTCACGTACGAACCGGATCGTGCGGCTAATTTTACGTCTTTAACTAATTACGAGCGTCTCTGCAATGAGATAAAGCCTGGCGATATTATTCTTGTCGAAGGTCATAGCCGCGTCAGTAAAATCATCAAACTCATCACACAAAGCCCATGGACACATTCCATGCTGTATTTGGGCAATTACCACCAGCTTACTATGGCCGGATTAGCCCCTGCTTCTCTTAGCCATTACGCCACAAGCCCAAAAGCCCAAAAGCCCATTTAATTATATGCATATTGATGAAGCTGGTCAGCCTCGCACTATCTGATGGGATTCGTCGCGCCTTGTTGAGTCTATTACATCAAATGCAAGGTTAGCATCTGTCCTGGCTTTAACAGTGTCCTTGTGCTCAAGCCATTCCATTCTCTAACGTCAGCCACGCTGACATTAAATTGCTGCGAAATCTTCCAAAGCGAATCACCGGTTTTAATTTGGTAATTGACTGTTTTAGTTTTGTTAGATCCTGCTGATACTTTCGGTGTCCATACTGTTAATTTTTGGCCCAATGCTAATGTGTCTCTTGGGGTTTTATCGTTCCAGCTTGCTAGCTGCTTGATCCCAACCTTATACGCCTTCGCCAAGTCCCACCAAGTATCACCTTTACTCACAATATGAATCGTTTTTTTACTGTTACCGGGGATTTTGGCAACCTTTTTCTTCGCTATTTTATTTTGACTCACAAAATCGCTGGCCCTACCTACCGACATCGGAATCAATAAATGGCGACCAGCACGAATCTTACTATTGGCTAGTTTGTTAGCCTTTTTTAATACTCTTACCGTCGTTTTATATTTTTTAGCAATTAGGCTTAATGATTCGCCTTGTTTGATTTTATGCCGTTGCCATTGCATGCGATCTTTTGCTGGTAATGCGGCTAACTTGCGTTTGAAGTTATCGATTTTCTCTACTGGAAATACTAATTGGTGTGGCCCTTCTGGTTGCGTCGCCCAATAGTTAAACCCTGGATTGAATTGATAAAGTTCATCACTACTCATCTCTGCTAACGTGGCGGCTAATGCTAAGTCTATTTGTGTTCCTGTACCGACCACGGCAAAGACTGGTTTATTTGCTAGCGGTCGCAACGTTAAGCCATATTGATTCGGCTGAAAAACTAACTGGGATACTGCCATGAGCTTAGGAATATACGCCGTCGTCTCTGCCGGCAAATCTAAAGACCAAAAATCGGTCTGTTTCCCCGCTTTTTTGTTCTTCTTGATCGCTCGGCCGACTGTGCCTTCGCCCGCGTTATAAGCCGCAATCGCTAATTGCCAATCACCAAAATAACCATGTAGTTTTTGTAAGTAATCTAACGCTGCATCAGTCGATGCAACAATATCTCTGCGCCCGTCATACCAGCCATTTTGCTCCAGCCCAAATGCTTTGCCTGTCGCGGGCATAAATTGCCATAGCCCGGCTGCCCCCCTGTGCGAATAAACATGAAACTTAAACCCACTCTCTACGACAGGTAGTAACGCAATTTCCATTGGCATATTGCGTTTATCTAATTCAGAGACAATGTAATGTAAATAAGGCCTAGCCCGCTCTGCAACGGTATTAAGGTATTGGCGGTTTTTTAAAAACCGAGCTAATTGCTTTTGCGTTGGTTTATTTAGAGGTAACGTCGGCGTCATCGTAAAGCCCGATCTAACACGCTGCCAAACATCTACTTCTGGCGCTATTGCACTTGCTGTAGACAGCGTATTTGGCGTTGGCTCTTGGGCTGCACCGTAACTGTTTTGCCAGTTGGTATTTTGTTGGGTCGCTGGCTGTTCTGGCTCAACTTCAATAATCGGGTCGACTGAGGCCTTTTTAGCTGTCGGCACCGTTGCGCTACAGGCCGTTAAAATAAGGGCACAAAGCCAAATTAAGGCGACCGTTTTTACATTAAAAAGGCTTTTCATGACAGTGCATTATAAGCGAGTTGGCCTTGCTTGTCTTTTAAGTGCATCACACTATTTTTCGGTGGCCGCTAGGTTGCCATGACGGCGTGATGACATTTGGCATTTCAGACCGGCCTATCAGCCGTGATGGGGCGATGGTAAACTCGCCAAACTTTTGATTAATCCCATCCATTGCTTGATTCATTTTTTCACGTTGGGGTGATGCAACGATCCGTTCAAATAAATCATCCTGTTTTTCCGACTGTAGATCTATGGCAAGCAGATGCACCTGCCATACACCTTGGCCATGCCAATCTTGCGCTATAAAGTCCAGGCATAAGTTAAAAATTTGTTTGCCATCGTCGGTTGGATAAGCCGTCGCCGCTTTTCTCGTCAACCAACCTTGTGACTTCGTCTTAAGACTTATCACGAATTTTTTTGATCGAAAACCATACCGACGTAGACGCGCTGCTAATCTTTCCGCCATATGTTGAAAGTAGGTCAAAATAATATGGCCATCCGTGGTCTCAGGTGGCATATTTTTACCATGGCCCATTGTTTTAGGTGCTTTGATATGAGTATCGACTTTCTCTGGGTCTTGGCCTTGTGCCATCAGCCAAATACGCCTGCCTGGGTTACCATAACGTTTTGCCAAAATACTGATTGGTAACTTTTTCATATCGCCACAAATTATCACGCCATATTGCCTCAAAAAATGGGCTACGCCTTTGTTAATGCCACTTAATTCAGTCACTGGATAAGGTGCCAGTATCCGTTCCGCCTCCCAAGGTGGAATGATGGTTAAGCCATTGGGTTTATTTCGTTTTGCAGCAAACTTAGCCGTCGTTTTATCACCGCTGACGCCAACTGAGCAATATAATCCTGAGGCTTGATAAACGACTTTTTTTATCCGCTTTGCTATTTGATTTGGTGTGCCAAATAGACTTTGGCACTGGGTAATATCAATAAAAGCTTCATCAATGGAATAAATTTCAACATCTGGGCTAATTTGTTGTAACGACGCCATGATGTTTGTCGATATTTCGGCATACCGATTGGGTCTCGATGGCGCTTGTATTAAGTTTGGACATAATGCACGTGCCACGCCGAGCCGCATGCCTGTTTTAACACCAAAAGCCCGTGCTTCATAAGAAGACGTGATAATCGTTGTCCCTAATAGACCATTGGTGACGGCAACAGGTTGCTTTCGCCAGACTGGATTATCAAGCTGCTCTACCGCAGCAAAGAAGCAATTCATGTCGGCTAATGCTATCGCCCTTGCCCACGGCGACTCCGATACGCTCATAGCACTTTACTCTGGTTCAATAAGTCCGTAGTTGCCCAACAATGACGCCCTGGATACTGATGCGCTCCGCGGGGAGTGTGACCGGTTCGTAGTCATCATTGGCGGGCATCAAAGTAATGGTTTTGTTTTTATTAAATAAGATGGTTTTCAATGTCGCATCAAAGCCATCCACCAGCGCAACAACGATATCACCATGATCGGCGGTTTGTTGTGACTGTACGACGACCCAATCACCCGACATGATCGCTTTATTGATCATCGAGTCTCCGTTGACCTTAAGAACAAAACGGCCTTTGCCAGCAAACATGCCGCCTAAATCAATTTCATCTTCGTCTGGCACGGCTTCGATCAAGCGACCCGCTGCAATCCTGCCCATCACAGACAGTATCACGGTCGCTTGTCGTTGATTGGTCTCGCCACTTAACTTTAGGCCACGAGATCGGCCCACAGAGCGGGTCAACAGGCCTTCATTCACTAGTGCCTGAATATAGTTATGGACTGACCCTTGCGAAGATAGGCCTATCCCTTTTGCCACCTCTGAAAGAAGGGGTGAACGGCCATATTGCGCAATATATTGAGCAATAAAGTCGTAAGTGTCTTGCTGTCGTTCTGTTAACATTTCTCTGCCTTGTTATGATTGAGAAAATCATAAGAAGAAAATATAGAGAAAATCTAGCTGAGGATCAAGCTTTTTTCACTGTCAGCATCAAATTAACGAATGCCTTTCGATGTAATTACAATCATTTTTTCGACTTGCATATCCTCTAAGGTATACGGCACGCCTCCCGTTCCTAAACCAGACTGGCGTAGCCCTGCAAATGGCATCCAATCAACACGAAAAGCAGTATGTTCGTTGATCATGACCGCAGATGCGGCTAAGCGATCGGAGATATACAACGCATTATCAATATTTGAACTATAAACTGACGCCTGAAAAGCGACATCTAAACTATTGGCATCCGCAATGGCTTGATCTACATCGTCAAAAGGATAGACACACACAACGGGGCCAAATATTTCGGCATTCGATACTTTGCTGTCTTTCGGTGGATCGAATAATACGGTCGGGGCGTAACAATGGTTTGGCAAGGCCTTAGCACCACAGAGTAGTTCCGTTCCTGCATCGACAGCCTCTTGTACCCATTCTGCAACACGTTCTACTTCACCTTCTCTAATCAATGGTCCTACTTCTGTTTTATCCGATAAGGGATCTCCGACCACCATTTTTTGTGCTGCAAAAGCGAGTTTCTCTGCTACCTCTCTGGCAATGGAACGGTGTACATAAAGGCGTTGTACTGAGACACACACTTGGCCAGCATGATAAAAGCCGCCTTTTGCCAGTGATGGCACTGCGCTATCAATGTCGGCATCTGCCGTCATAATGACCGGTGCAACACCACCATGCTCTAGGGCACAACGTGTCCCAGGCGCCAATTTAGAGCGTAAATACCAACCGACTCTGGCGCTGCCAATAAAGCTAAAAAAAGCAACGCGTGGATCTGTGACTAAGGCTTCGGCAATATCGTGGTTTTCAGGTAATAACACCTGGCACCATTGCGCAGGCAAACCCGCTTGATGGAAAAGCTTAACCAGCCTAAAACAAGACAGAGGCGTATTCTCCGCTGGCTTAACCACAACCGGGCAACCTGCCGCGATTGCTGGGCCCACTTGATGCGCGATTAAATTTAAGGGGTGATTAAAAGCACTAACCGCAACGACAACACCAATGGGTTCCTTATTCATGATGGTAAAGCGGTGTTGTGACGCGGCATTAAGCGCCATTGGCACTGGCGTGGCAACATCATGGCGTAAGGTATCAGCACACAGACGGATACTGTCAATACATCGCACCATCTCAACCTGTGAATCTAATAAAGGTTTCCCCCCCTCTTCTGCTGAGCCTTTCGCTAAGCTATCCGCTTCGGCTTCCATTAACCCGACTGCACGTTCTAAAACGGCAATTCTTTCAGCGACTGATAACCATTGCTGTCGATCAGAAAACAAACCTTGTGCTGCGCCGAGTGCTTGATTCACATCTTGCAATTCAGCGGTTTCAACCGTCGCAATCAGATGGTCATCATAAGGCGATCTCACCTCAATGTGATGCTCATTGCGTTTATTACTACCTGCCAGCATTAAAGGGAAATGTTCAATGTTACTCATGTTCACTCTCCCTTATAAGATGCAAATCTTTTCTTTTAAGCCTTCGTTCAAAATAGAATGGTTCAGCGAATAATCCACCGCTAATTCAATCAAGTGAACCCCTTTTGACTCTAGAGCTGTTTCAAGCGTTTGAGTAAATTCGGCATGACTTGTTGGCCGGTGACCATGTGCGCCATAACTTTCAGTATATTTCACGAAATCCGGGTTGTTGTAATCTAAACCAAAGTTATCAAACCCCATGCCTTCTTGTTTCCATTTGATCATGCCGTAAGCATTGTCATTCAGGATAATCACGACCATATCAAGCCCAAGCCTGACGGCCGTTTCCATTTCTTGCGAATTCATCATAAAGCCACCGTCACCGCAGACGCTAATGACTTTCCGATCTGGATTAATTAGTTTAGCTAACATGGCGGATGGTAGGCCGGCGCCCATGGTTGCTAAGGCATTATCGAGTAATAATGAGTTATTTTGGTAACAAGGGTAATTGCGCGCAAACCAAACTTTATAGACGCCATTATCTAAGGTCAAAATACCATCATCATTGAGTGTGTCGCGGATAGTATGAACGGCGCTTTGTGGCAACATTGGGAAGCGGGTGTCTTCACTGTAACGTGATAGACGCGTTAGCACTTCTTCTTTAACACGATAAAAATAATCAAAATCCCATTGTGCCTGTGGCTCTAATCCCTCCGTTAAGCGGTTAACCGATGTTGCAATATCTCCAACCACATCTAATTGAGGAAAATAAACCGGAGCAATTTGTGCCGGTTCGAAATTGACATGGATCACTTTTGATCTCCCTTCTTCCATAAAGAAAGGCGGCTTCTCGATCACATCATGGCCAACATTAATAATCAGATCTGCACGATCAATCGCACAGTGCAAAAAGTCATGATCTGATAATGCCGCAGTGCCAAGATAAGCAGAGTGGCGCTCATCAATCACCCCTTTACCCATTTGGGTATTAAAGAAAGGGATACCTGTTTTTTCGATAAATTCGGTCAATGCAACACTGGTTCTTTTTCTATTTGCACCTGCACCGACTAATAATAATGGCATTTTGGCATTTTTGAGCATTTCTATTGCTGTTTCTATCGCGTGACTGTCCGCATCTGGCCGTCGTGTCGTAGCCACTGGATACACTCTATCTTCGGCATCCTCTGCAGCAATGTCTTCTGGTAACTCAATGTGCACCGCACCCGGGCGCTCTTCAGTCGCGAGCCTAAAAGCTTCTCGTACTGTCGCTGAAATGCTCCCCCCATGCACCACTTGTTTAGTATATTTGGTAATCGGTCGCATCATGTTGACCACATCGACAATTTGAAACTGGCCTTGCTTGCTACATTTAATCGGCTTTTGGCCTGTTATCATCAGAATCGGCATACCGCCTAATTGCGCATAAGCTGCTGGGGTAACAAAATTGGTCGCGCCAGGCCCTAATGTCGCGAGACAAACACCCGGTTTACCCGTTAAGCGGCCATATGTCGCAGCCATAAAACCCGCACCTTGCTCATGGCGTGTCAGAATTAACTTTATTGTGGAATTCCTAAGAGAGTCGAGAAAATCTAGGTTTTCCTCGCCGGGGATGCCGAAAATATACTCAACCCCTTCATTTTCTAACGCTTTAACAAATAAATCCGATGTTTTCATGAGTGTGATTCCTTATCACAAGTGCGAAATAGTTTGGCTTTAACCTCAAACATTCATTTGGTTTTACCACACTTTCGATAAAAATCACTAGCGCTTGACAGCAAGAATTAGACCTGTTTCATCTTTTCCTTGTCTTTGTACATTGAAAGATCGGCATAGTTCAATAATGCTTCTAATGTATCGCCATGCTCAGGATAGTTTGCCACCCCTATGCTGGCTGTGACTTGCACTGTAATTTCACTTTCTATTATCGGTTCTGCAATCGCCGCTTTCAATTTTTCGACCATCACTTGGCATATTGCCAAATCATCAATCTCGTTCAACAATATGCAAAATTCATCGCCGCCGATTCTTGACGCCGTGTCGCTGTCTCGAATGCAGACCTTCATTTGATTCGCGGTATGCTGTAATACAACATCGCCCATGGCATGACCATGAGTATCATTGATCGGTTTAAAATTATTTAAATCGATAAAAAGCACTGCTAATGGCTTATTATGGCGTTTAGCTGAAGCGAGCGTCGACTGGAAACTCTGTTGTAGTAAGATTCTATTGGGTAAGTTCGTTAAATTATCAAACTCTGCTAACTGCTTAAAATGAAGCTTTTGCTGTCGCTCTTTCGTGATATCAGTGAACATGCCGATGTAATACTCAATCTTCCCTTGCTCATCATGCAACAACTTGATGGTTAGACTTTGTAAATAAACTCCGCCATCCTTTCGGCCACTATAGACCTCTCCTTTCCAAAGCTTATCATCCTGTAACCTGCTCCAAAGCTCCGCATAGAATAATTGATTGTAACGATCCGAGTTGAGTATGTCCGGATGCCGCCCTAATACTTCGTCCGCTTGATAGCCAATAATATCGGAAAAGGCCCCGTTGACACTAAAATGTCTAATTGATTTCCCTGATAACTTCTAGGGTTAATCACATTGATACGTTTATAGCCATAGGCTTCGCCCTAGAGCTAACACTGAATGGGTAACTCGGCACATATTCTCGTGCTTTCACTCATCCACTTTTGAGACCAGCGCAATATATCGCAACCAAAATACTTGCTCATTAAACACTGGTTTTTTATTTCCAGAATCTCACAGCAGATAATGCTTTTTGTGACTTTACTGATGTAAGTTCAGATTGAAAATTTGGTGGGCCCACCAGGACTTGAACCTGGGACCAATCGATTATGAGTCGAGTGCTCTAACCAACTGAGCTATGGGCCCTTAAACTTTAATTATCGGTATCTAAGAAGCTGCGCAATTGATCTGACCGTGTTGGGTGACGCAACTTACGCAATGCTTTTGCTTCAATTTGGCGAATACGTTCACGCGTTACGTCAAACTGTTTGCCCACTTCTTCTAAGGTGTGGTCGGTGTTCATATCGATACCAAAACGCATCCGCAATACTTTGGCTTCGCGCTCTGTTAAACCGCCTAGCATGCCTTGTGTTGCTTCTCTCAGGCCTTCAATCATCGCTGAGTCTTGTGGTGACATGACATTCACATCTTCAACGAAATCACCTAGGTGTGAATCTTCATCATCACCGATTGGGGTTTCCATCGAAATAGGTTCTTTGGAAATTTTAAGTACTTTTCGTACTTTATCTTCAGGCATATCAACGCGTTCTGACAACTCTTCTGGTGTTGGTTCGCGGCCCATTTCTTGTAGCATTTGGCGGGCAATACGATTCAATTTATTGATCGTTTCAATCATGTGTACAGGAATACGAATTGTGCGCGCTTGGTCAGCAATTGAACGGGTAATCGCTTGGCGAATCCACCACGTTGCATAGGTTGAGAATTTATAACCACGTTGATATTCAAATTTATCAACGGCTTTCATCAAGCCAATATTACCTTCCTGGATTAAATCTAGGAATTGTAGGCCGCGATTAGTGTATTTTTTAGCAATTGAAATCACTAACCGTAAGTTTGCTTCGACCATTTCTTTCTTAGCGCGACGGGCTTTTGCTTCAGAAATCGACATCTGCCGGCTGATTTCTTTGATTTCAGCAATATCCATGTCACGATCTTCTGACAACGTGGCCATGATTTTTTGTGCTTCTAAGACTTGGTCTAAATTTTTCTTAATGGTCGATGAATAATGTTTTTTGGCTCGGATATGTTTATCCGTCCATTCCAAATTTATTTCATTGCCGGTGAATGAATCGATAAAATCACGGCGATTCATTCGCGCTTGATCAACGACAATTTTTGCAATGCTGCGTTCTTGTGTACGAATTACATCAACCGTTTCACGCATTAAGCCATTGAGGAAAATTAACGTTTTTGGCGTTAATTTGAATTCCATGAATAAGTTACTTACCGCTTCACTGAATAAGGCTAATTTTGCATCGCCCTCTACTTTTGCTTTAACGGCCTTATCATTGGCGACGCGTAAGGCATCAAAGCGCTCTTTAGCTTCTTCCGGATCAACACCGGCAGGGACTTCTTCCTCTTCTTCGCTCTCAGTTCCTGCTGGTGCAGCGGCAGCAGCGGCGGCAGCGGCAGCAACTTGCTCAGCTAATGCAGCGGCTTCTGCTTCAGGCAGAATAAACCCTTTAATAAGCTCGTTAAGACGCATTTCTCCGGCTTCAACGGCATCACATAATTCTAAAAAGTTAGTAATACAAGGGGGATATGTCGAGAGCATGTAAAGGCTTTCACGCAGACCCGCTTCAATGCGTTTAGCGATGACAATTTCGCCTTCGCGCGTCAACAGTTCTACTGAACCCATTTCACGCATATACATCCGAACTGGATCCGTTGTACGACCAAACTCACCATCTGAGCTCGCTAGTACTGCGGCGGCTTCTTCGGCAGAGACTTCATCCCCTGATGAGGCCGCTTCAGCCAAGCGTTCCATTTCATCGGTATCCATGCCATCTTCATGCACTACGATGCCAAGATCACTGAACATACCGATGATATCTTCAATTTGATCCGCGTCGACCATATCTTCTGGTAAGTGATCATTGATCTCACCATAGGTAAGGTAACCACGCTCTTTACCTAGGGTAATAAGCGCCTTAATGCGGGATTGTTGATCTTTCATTTGGCCTCTTTCTTCTTCATGTCAGACAAATAGTGCTAACCGCTTATCATAACGATAAGCCTATAATATTGCACGTTTTTTGATGCGCAACTTTAAGATTAGGCCTTCAATATCGCGGCTAGTTGTTGTATTTCCTGTCGTTCTTGCTGTGTTAACTGGCTTAAACCTTTCGCCATTAAAAATTCGTGGCGCAATTTTAGCGCTTCTTGTTGTAGTTGTTCGACCACACCAACGAGCTCATGTTGCAACTCTTCCGGGCTTAAATCTAAAGTTTGGATCGCCAGCTTGTTTAAATGTTCACCGTGATCGCTTTCTCTCGCCCGCTCTAATAAGGCTGCAGTGGTTAAATGAGGCTGTTGATGCAAAGTTTCAAGTAGCTCGGCTAAAATAGTGATGCCTGCGCGCGGTAATGTGGTGATTTTATCGAACACGCTGACCGAAATGTGCAGTTCAGGGTGTTGTATTAAAATCGTAATGGCCATTCTGATTGGTGAAATACCGGTCGAGATTGGTGCTGATTTTTTCACCTTGTTTTGTGCTAATGGTGCTTTCTCTAAATGTTTCTGTAGCACTGATGTGCTAGTTTGCGCGCGCTCTGCTAGACGTTTTTCAAACATGTCCCGGTAAACGCCAGTAGGAATATGGCGCAAATAAGGGCGGGCAATTTCGATCAATCTAGCTCTGCCATCCATAGAGTTAATATCTAATCGACTTTCGAGACTTTCAAAAAAGAAATCAGAATAATTTTTGGCCTGTTCGACCATTTGATTAAAGGCTTCTGCCCCTTGTTTCTTAACTAGGGTATCGGGATCTTCACCATCCGGTAAAAACATAAACCTCAGTTGATGGTTACCGCCTAATAATGGCAAGGCATTTTCCGCAGCGCGCCAAGCAGCTTCTCGCCCGGCTCTATCGCCATCAAAACAAAAAACAACCTCTGGTGCACTGCGTTGTAGCTGTCTTAAATGTTCTGGGGTCGTTGCTGTCCCTAAGGTTGCCACCGCATTATTAATGCCTTTCTCGGCTAAAGCAATGACGTCCATATAGCCTTCTACGATGACGATTCGGTTCAGTTTTCTATTGGCTTTTCGAGCTTGGTATAAGCCATACAATTCATGGCCTTTATGAAATACCGGTGTTTCTGGCGAGTTAAGATATTTTGGCGTGCTGTCATCTAACACGCGCCCACCAAACCCGATCACCCGGCCTCGGCGATCTCGGATTGGGAACATCACCCTATTACGAAAGCGATCGTAAGTCCGGCCTTTATCATTGCTACTTAATAGTCCGGCTTCATTAAGCTGTTGGATCGTCTGTTGACTGCCTCCAAAGGTTTTTAGGACATTATCCCAACCATCGGGCGCCATACCAATATTGAAATGCTCAACCGTTTGGGCAGATAAGCCCCGTCGTTTTAGATATTCAACAAATTCAGCTCGTTTCGGATGTGTCTGTAACTGATGTACATAATATTGGCTGACTTTATCGAGTAAGTCATACAGATTCTTCTTGGCCGGATTGGGGGCCAATGATTGTGTGGTCGGCACTGTCATGCCCACTAACTCAGCCAATTCATGGATGGCTTCCGGGAAGCTCATTTGATCGTATTCCATCAAAAAGCCAATGGCCGTGCCATGGGCGCCACAACCAAAGCAATGATAAAACTGCTTTTCTGGGCTGACGGTAAATGAAGGGGATTTTTCGTTATGGAAAGGGCAACAGGCTTGTAGATTTTTACCGGCTTTCTTTAATGGCACGCGCGCATCAATCACATCTATGACATCAACACGGGTCAATAAGTCATCAATAAATTGTGGGGGGATTTGGCCGGCCATACTAGACTTTATAACCGGAAAGTTTTAACAAGCCAAGTGCAGTGTTAATCTGACTTAGCAAGTTTAAGATTTGCTACGCAGTGAGCGCCGCCTTAACTAGGCCGCTCACTGCTCCCATATCAGCCCGACCTTGTAACTGAGGTCTAAGCTTATTCATCACTGCGCCCATTTCTTTAGGACTAGAAGCGCCTGTCGCTGCAATCGCCTCAGCTATCGCAGCCGCAACTTCATCCGCAGTCATTGCCGTTGGCATGAACTCTGCGATGATCGCTAACTCGGCCACTTCAATTTCTGCGAGATCGGTGCGACCTGCTGCTTCAAATTGGCTTAAAGAGTCACGGCGTTGCTTACACATCTTAGTCAAGATGGTGACAATCCCTTCATCATCGACGTCAATGCGTTTATCGACTTCGATTTGCTTTATTGCGGCAGTGATTTGGCGTAATGTCGCAAGACGGTCTTTTTCTTTGGCACGCATAGCGGCCTTGACATTGTCTTGGATTGTCAGCTTTAACGGACTCGCTTCTGCAGGCATAGTAATTTTTATAATTACTATTTAGTACATGCGAACGCGACGTGCGCTTTCACGAGATGTTTTCTTTTGGTGACGCTTAACGGCTGCGGCTGCTGCGCGTTTACGTACAGTTGTTGGCTTTTCGTACGCTTCGCGTGCTCTAGCTTCTGCAACGGTACCGGCTTTTTCACAAGCACGTTTGAAACGACGTAGAGCAATATCAAAGGGCTCGTTTTCTTTTAGACGAACTGATGGCATAGTTTGTTTCCTGAACTAAAAATTTTATGGAAAAGCCTTCAATTGTACGAAAGATCTGACAGAAAGAAAACACCTTGATCCACTTTCTTTTAAAAAAGGCATAATATAGCCCTATTTTCCAACCTCGAGAACACGCTTAAACATGCTTGTATTAGGTATCGAATCTTCCTGCGACGAGACAGGCATTGCCCTCTATGATACTGAGCAAGGCTTGCTTGCCCATGCATTGTATAGCCAAGTTGAGCTGCATGCAGAATATGGTGGTGTCGTGCCGGAACTCGCTTCACGTGATCATATTCGCAAAGCGTTGCCTTTAATTGAAGAAGTCTTAGTCACTGCGGGATTAACCCAGCAAGATATCGATGCCATTGCCTATACTGCGGGCCCCGGCTTGGTCGGCGCCTTATTAGTAGGGGCAGCGATTGGTCGGAGTATGGCCTGGGCTTTAGATATTCCTGCTTTGGCAATTAACCATATGGAAGGCCACTTATTATCACCGTTATTAGAAGATAATCCGCCAGCCTTTCCTTTTGTCTCTTTATTAGTCTCCGGAGGCCACACCTTGCTGGTCGATGTGAAAGGCGTTGGCGAATACACCCTATTAGGTGAGTCGATTGATGATGCCGTCGGTGAAGCCTTTGATAAAACCGCCAAGATGTTAGGTTTGGGTTATCCCGGCGGCCCTATTTTGGCGAAGCTTGCGGAACAAGGCATTGAAGGTAAATATACTTTCCCTCGGCCAATGACCAACCGACCAGGGTTAGATTTTAGTTTTAGCGGCCTAAAGACTTTTACTATGAATACCTGGCTTGAAAGTGACCAAACAGAACAAGATAGGGCCAATATTGCCTTAGCCTTTCAGACTGCGGCAGTAGAAACACTGACCATAAAATGTAAACGCGCTTTGAAAGAAACCGGGCAACGGACTTTGGTTGTCGCGGGTGGTGTCAGCGCCAATATTGCTTTAAGGGCACGGTTAGATAGCTTGCATGGCATTACGGTTCATTACCCCAGACAAGATTTCTGTAGTGATAATGGTGCGATGATTGCGTTTGCGGGTGCAATGCGTCAAGGCGCTTTAGTAAAAGATGACAAACCGCCGGCGTTTTCTGCCCGGCCACGCTGGCCTTTGGATGAGCTCAGCCCACCTTAAACCGTTAAGACTTCGACTCTTCACCAGATAAGAGTCGTTTGATATTGCCACTGTGACGCAATAACAACATGGTCGCCATGATGAAAATAATCCAACGCGCGACCAAACTTTCCATAAACCAAATGCTATACAGCGGTGCTAATGACGACGCGATAATGGCTGACAATGACGAGATTCTTGTCAACACGAACACCACCAACCAGCTGAGTAAAATGGCACCCGCGAACGGTAATGACAGCGCTAAGAAGCCGCCTAACGCCGTTGCCACGCCTTTTCCGCCTTTGAACTGGAAAAAGACTGGGTAAAGATGCCCTAGAAAGGCCGCGAAGGCTGTGGCTGTTAACCAAACCATCTCTAGCCCTAAAAGACTTGCTATCACGACTGGTAACACCCCTTTGAGCACATCGATGATTAGCACCGTTGCCGCCAGCTTTTTACCGCCAAAGCGTAAAACATTGGTTGCCCCAGGATTGCCTGAACCTTGCGATCGGGGATCCGGTAAACCAGCTAATTTACACAATACGATGGCACTGTTGAGTGAGCCGATAAGATATGCCGCAATCAATACACTGATTGGCAGAGTCAACGTTTCAAGCATGATATGATGCAGCCTAAAATTAATGATTGCGCCATTATAGGGCTATTTTTTAGATTAGATGCAGGCAATATGGATAAAATTTTTCTAAACGATTTAAAAGTCGACACTATTATCGGTATCTACGATTGGGAACGCCAAGCAACACAAACACTCCGTTTTGATTTTGAAATGGACTGGGACATTCGTGCTGCCGCAGCCAGTGATGATATTTCAGATACATTAGATTACGGCGCAGTCGCACAAGCCGTCGTAGGGTTTGTTGAACGTAGTGAATATCAGCTTATTGAAACGCTCGCAGAGGATTTAGCCGCCCTACTACTCTCTCAGTTTAATATGCCAAAAGTAATATTATCGGTGACTAAACCGGTCAAACTATACGGTCAAAACTTCGCCAAAATTGTCATCGAACGCTCGGCGTAATGCAGACACAGCACCAAACCGGCTATCTGCTAGGCATTGGTAGCAATCTCTCACCGCATAGCAATATTACCGACATTATCGGCTCGCTTTTACAGCACTTCCCGCGTTTAACACTTAGCCGTGTCCTCCATATTCCGCCCGTGGGCATGAATAGTCAGCATGATTTTTTGAATATGGCGGTGTTCATTGAAACGGATATTGCGCAAACAACGTTGAAAGGGTTTTGCAATGATATCGAAATCGCGTTGGGCCGAGATCGCACCGACCCTGCCAGAAAGATGAAAGATCGGCCTGCTGATTTGGATATTTTATTTCGTGTGACGCATGAAGAAGATTTTCATCGACCCGCCAATAGCATTACAGATGAATACTTTCTTTATCCGGTGATTGATGAATTGTTTGCTTATTTATCAAGCCGACAATGGCGTGCCTTACAGGCCGGTGTTGCACTTCAAGTGGGCGACCTAACGTTTGGAGAGACGGCGACCACCATCGACCGGAATGCTACAGCCCGTTAAAAACGGATTCGTTAAAATGCTTTTAACGGCCAAATAAACTGGCTCCGCCCCACCCTCTTTTTTCAATAATGTTTCATCCAACATTTTTTCTATTGTTTCTTCGGTATGCGTTGGGGTAAATAACACTGGGCCCGGCGCAACCGCATTGACCTTGATCTTTGGCCCCCACTTTTTCGCCAATGCCAAAGTCATATTGTGCAGACCCGCTTTTGTCGTGCCATAAATATCGAATGCCGGCGTCGGGTTTTCAACATTAATATCGGTGATATGAATAATATCGGCCGGATCGTCGCCCTCTCCTACCATCATCGCTTCCAAGCTTTGATTAATTAAAAATGGCGCCATCATGTGAATCGTAAAAAACTGTTGATATTGTATCGCTGCTTGCGTCAAATCATCCGATGTCGGTTCAAATGACGATGCATTATGAATCACGGCTCGAAACTGCTGGCAATGCGCTTTTAATTGTTCGACAAAAGCCAATATCTCCTTACTATTTGATAAATCGGCTTGTACCGTTGTGATGCCTAATTCAGTTAAGGCTTGGATCTCAGGCGTGCGCGTACGATAATGCGCTATCACGGTATAACCGTCTTGGTGTAAGCGTTGGGCAATATGATGGCCTACTCGCCGTCCCGTGCCGGTTACGACCACTGCATTCTCTAATAGCTGATTTGCCATGACTGATTCTGATCCTTCGTTTAATATTGACCCGCTTGCACAAGCGCATAGTGATCGATTATTCGCTGTCATTCAACAGCATATTCTCGCTGCGGGCGGCAAAATACCCTTTGCCGATTATATGCAGCTTTGTCTTTATACGCCCGGTTTGGGTTATTACAGTGCCGGCAATCAGAAGTTTGGCCAGCATGGTGACTTCACCACCGCGCCAGAAATTTCGCCGTTATTTTCTCAAACCCTTGCCCGTCATATTCAAGATGTCCGCCAGCAATTGCCTGAATTTAATCTATTGGAATTCGGCGCAGGCAGCGGAAAAATGGCTGGCGATATTCTATTACAACTTGAGAAAGACGGTGCTTTACCCGATCATTATTACATTATTGAAGCAAGTGCTGACTTACGGTTTAGGCAGCAGGAATACTTGAGACTGGCTATTCCTAAGCTGTTTGAAAAGATCGTTTGGTTAGAACAACTGCCAGAACAATTTATTGGCGTGATCGTCGCCAATGAAGTGTGTGATGCGATGCCAATTCATCGCATGCATTTTGATCAAACAGCATGGCATGAATGTTATGTGGCGATTGATGATGGTGTTTTGCAATGGGTTGATGGCCCAGTAAGTAATGAAGCATTAAAGCGGCGTGTCGACTTAATCTCACGAGATGATTCACAGGTTGATTATTTTGCTGAAGTAAATTTGGCGGCAGAAGGGTGGGTGGCCAGTTTGGCTGAGTGCTTAAAACAAGGCGCCATTTTCATTATTGATTATGGCCATGATCGAGCTAGTTATTATCACCCGCAACGCAGCCAAGGCACCTTGATGTGTTATTACCAACATCAAGGCCATGATAACCCGCTTATCCTGCCCGGTTTGCAAGATATTACCAGCCATGTTGAATTTACCGCCTTAGCGGAAATGGCGCAGGCACCGGGACTGGATGTTGAAGGGTTTCAAACCCAAGCTGATTTCTTATTGGCAGGTGGGATTACTGAGTTGCTGGAAGAACTTTCTTCCGATAATGTGACCATTGATACATTGCAACACACAACCGCTATCAAACGGCTCACCTTGCCATCTGAGATGGGGGAGAGCTTTAAGGCTTTGACGCTGACGAAGGGTTTGCCGGAGTTATTGCCGCGGCTTCGGTTGGCGGATCGGCGGTATAGTCTTTGAATTAATTCATGTACCCTTATTTCATTTGAATAAATGATCTCAAATTATCAAGGAAAGATAAATGGATAAAACTAAAAGAACAAAAGACGACGACGGCACCGACTCCTTTTTACGCGTTTATTTAGGATTACTAGCATGCTTGATCGGGTTCCTTATTCCTTTGATCACAAAGTATGAGTTAGAGTTTAGCTCAAACTTAGAATTCGCCCAATACCTTTTCCCAATGGCGCTAGGAACTCATATCCTAAGTAGATACACTACGAAGGAAAACAAGAATACTTATGAATTCAATGATTCAAAATCCAACTTTAAACATATAGCATTCTATTACATATATGCGATATATATGTCTATTTTCGTTGCTTTTATAGCAATGGCCCTATCAAGTGTCATAAATAATTAATTATAAAAACCAGAGCAAAGTACTTCTCGCCTTCTCTGCTGCTAAATTAAGCTTCTTTTCGGCTAAAGCCGAGTTAAGGAAATGCGTGGCCATTTTTCTAACAACCCTAGGCACCTCTTGTACTGGCCTACGGCGTCAGTACAAAATGGGGATCCGAAAAACTTCACGGTGTTCTGGAATAATTAGACACAGTGCCCTTATGCGAAGCCGAGCATCGCAGAGGTGTTTGGATCAACAGGGCGGCTGTTTGAGCGTAGCGAGTTTCCGCCATGTCCAAACTCATCGAGAAGCGCAGGGAACCCGTAGGGCAAGCATGGGCTGGCCTTTTGTTTGGTTCTGTTTATTTTGGCCACGCAAAATAAATGAACGCCCCCACGGCAGTGGTATCAATTAAAAGGGAACGTTACCCTTAAAATTAACTAACTAACGACTAGTCTCAGGCTTCTGTTCCCGACACAACAAAGCCTGCACCGCTTGCCTCGGATCATGCCCTTCAAAGAGAATTTTATAAACTTGCTCAACAATCGGCATTTCAATACCCGCTTGTTTGGCCCGCATTAACACTTCACGGGCGGCATTCATGCCTTCAACCGTTTTACCAACTTCTGCGACTGCTTGTTCGACCGTTAAACCGCGACCAATCGCTAAGCCTAACTGACGGTTACGGCTTTGATTATCGGTACAAGTGAGGATGACATCACCGACGCCGGATAAACCAATCATCGTTTCGGTTTCAGCGCCTAGACTGGCTGCAAAACGCAATATTTCAGCCATTCCGCGCGTGATCAAGGCAGCCCGCGCGTTAGCGCCATAGCCTAAGCCATCTGAGATGCCGGCACCGATTGCTAAGACATTTTTTACTGTGCCGCCGACTTGTACACCTTGTACATCTGATGTCGTGTAGACACGTAGAGTAGGGCGGTGCATTGCCGCTGCTAGATCTTGAAAAAAGGCCTGATCTTTTGATGCAACTGTCATCGCTGTCGGTAAATCTTTGGCGACCTCCATTGCAAAAGAAGGACCTGATATTACGGCTAAGGGATGGTTATCGCCCAAGATGTCTGCTGCGGTATCGTATAAGAAACGGCCGGTGTCAGGTGTTAAGCCTTTGGTGGCCCAACTAATTGGCGTACCGGGCGTTAACATCGGTTTGATGGTGTCTAACATGCCTGAAAAGGCACTGCTTGGTACAGAGACTAAAACATGTTTTGCGTACTGTATCGCTTGCGCTAGGTCGGTAACGACTTCTAAGCTGGCAGGGAAGGGCACGTTGGGTAAATAACGTTCATTACTATGGCTTTGCTGCATCGCTTTGAGGTGATCAGCATTGCGCCCCCAAAGTAAGACTTCGTGGCCATTTCTGGCCATGGCAATCGCCAATGCTGATCCCCACGCACCTGCGCCGATGACTAAGGTAGGAATCAACACTGAATTTGCCATGCTAAAGCTCCGTTTAGTGCGTTGTTTGCTGTTCAGCCGCTTGTTTGGCTTGTTCAAGCTGGTTCATATACAAAGCGTCAAAATTAACTGGGGCTAACACTAATTGTGGGAAGCCGCCTTTTAATACTAAGTCTGAAATCACTTCGCGTACATAAGGAAATAGAATATTCGGACAATGATTACCGATCAATGGGCCCATTTCTTCATTGCTGTAGCCGACTAATGAAAAAACACCGGCTTGTTTGACTTCAATTAAGAAAGCCGTTTTATCGCCTAGTTTCGCTGTCACTGTCGCGACTAATGTGACGTCGTGGTTGTTGTCATCGAGTTGCTTGTATTCATTGGTCAGTTGTAAATCGAGTTCTGGCTTCCATTCTTCACGAAAAATTTCAGGTGAATTGGGTGTTTCAAACGAAATATCTTTGGTGTAAATTTTTTGAATAATAAATTGTGGTTGCGCTTTTTCTGTTTCTGCTGCGCCATTTTCTTCAGCCATGATGCTTCCTTAATAAAATAATGAGGGTTAAGATTCGGCCAATAGGCCATCTAATTTCTTGGCACGATCTAGGGCGACGAGGTCTGTGTAACCCCCAATCGATTGATCGTTAATAAAAATTTGCGGCACCGTTCGTTGACGGCTTTTAGTCATCATTTCTTGGCGTTTATCAGGATTAGTATCGACACGAATTTCATCGTAACGCACCTTTTTACGCTCCAGTAGTTGTTTTGCCATGATGCAATAAGGACATTGTCCTGTGGAATATACTTCAACCTTTGCCATTGCTTTTGCCCTTAAATCTGTAAATGATGCATTAACTAAATAGGGGCAACTTAGCCTCTTTCCAAGTGTTGAGGCCACCTTTTAAGATATAAATAGCCGGCACACCATCTGTTTGTAGCTGTTTTACAACGATGCTGGTATTTTGGCCCATCGCTGGCACAATGATCACTGGCTTGGTCTTGTCTTTCATTGATGCCGTACCGGCAGTAAAGCTCGATAATGGCATATTGATTGAGTCTGCAATGTGCTCTTTGTCAAATTCGGCTTTGGCACGGGTATCCAGAAATACGCCTTTTTTCTGATTTACTACCTGGACCGCTTGGGCTGTATTCACCTTTATGCCGCCACCAATATTGCTACTGATGATGCTGCCAATTAACAGTGCTGCTAACCCAAAAAAGAGGATCCATAAGATCCAATGATTGACCACAAATTCCCCGAAATTTTCCATACTTGACCTTGTTAGACGTTCGTTCTCTGACAGAATCTGCCATTCACTACAAAACATCCTATAATACACGGCATCATCACTCATTTACATGTATTAAGTGATCTCAGATCTTACTAACAATATTGAGGAGTTTTCATGAATCAGTCTCACCGCCCATTAGCCCTGATTATTCTCGATGGATGGGGTTATAGCGACACACCACAGCATAATGCCATTTATGCTGCCAATACACCGGTCTGGGATCGGTTATGGGCTAATTACCCGCATACGTTGATCAGTGCTTCCGGCGAAGGCGTTGGCTTACCTGACGGTCAAATGGGTAATTCTGAAGTCGGTCATTTGAATATCGGTGCCGGTCGTGTGGTGTATCAGGAGTTCACTCGCGTCAGCTTAGCCATTCGTGATCGATCCTTTTTTGATAATGCAACATTATTGCAAGCGGTTAATAACGCCAAACAAGCCGATAAAGCAGTTCATATTCTCGGTTTATTATCGCCGGGTGGTGTGCATAGTCATGCCGATCATATCGAAGCCATGGTCGAAATGGCGGTTAAGCAGGGTGCCAAAAAAGTGTATGTCCATGCATTTCTCGATGGCCGAGATACCCCCCCTAAAAGTGCCCAAGCTTCAATTGATGCAATGGAAGCCAAATTTGCAGCGCTTGGTGGCGGCCAATTTGCGTCATTAATCGGCCGTTTCTATGCCATGGATCGTGATCAACGCTGGGAGCGTGTCGAAACGGCTTATCACTTGCTGACAGATGGTATCGCTGACTATGCGGCTAATTCGGCAACGGCAGGACTTGCCATGGCTTATGATCGTGATGAGACCGATGAGTTTGTTCAAGCGACGCGTATTGGTTCAGAAGCCATCAAGATGGAGGAGGGCGATGCCATCGTCTTTATGAATTTCCGTTCCGATCGTGCCCGCGAATTAACCTTGGCGCTAACGGATCCTGACTTCGCTGAATTTAAACAGCCAAGGCCATTAAACTTGGCTTCTGTTGTAACATTAACCGAGTATAAAAAAGAATTTACTAATCCTATCGCCTTTCCTTCTGCCTCTTTGAATAATGTCTTAGGCGCTTATTTAGCCGATCAAGGTAAACGCCAATTACGTATTTCTGAAACTGAAAAATATGCCCATGTGACCTTTTTCTTTAGTGGTGGTCGGGAGCAACCCTTTGAAGGTGAAGACCGGATTTTAGTCCAATCGCCACAAGTTAAAACCTATGATTTACAGCCTGAAATGGCAGCCCCTGAAGTGGCTGAAAAACTGGTAGAAGCGATTCATAGTGAAAAGTATGATGCGATTATGTGTAATTTCGCCAATGCTGATATGGTGGGTCATAGCGGCCAATATGATGCGGCTGTTAAGTCAATTGAGGCTTTGGATACCGCATTAGGCCAAGTATGGGCGGCATTAAAAGCGGCCGGTGGGGAAATGATTGTGACCGCTGATCACGGTAATGCTGAGTTAATGCTAGATGAAGCGACGGGCCAAGCTCATACCGCGCACACGACTAATCCTGTGCCCTTAATTTATGCTGGCCGCGCAGGGCAATGTGCAGAACATGGTTCATTGTCTGATATCGCGCCAACGATGCTGTCTTTAATGGACTTACCGATTCCTGATGAAATGGGCAAACACCTTTTGGTTAAGCTGGCATAAGGGCTCAACCCTGACGTTACTATGTTGACACGTGCTCTGTTTTTCGGTTTTTTCTTGGTACTTATATCAACTAAGCTCTGGGCTGAGACTGATTCTGCCCAGCGGTTAGAGGATGTACAGGCAGAAATTAAATCTCTGTCTGACTCGCTGGATAAAGATAAAAAAGCCCGTTCGGCGCTTTATAAGCAACTCAAAAGACAAAGTCAGGCTGTCTCTCAATTAAACCGCGAATTGCGTGATTTAAACCAGCAACTTGCACAAAAAAATAAAGAGCTCGAACAGCTCGAGCAAGCGCAAGATGATTTTCGGCAATCTCATGCTAAGCAGCTTGGTGCATTAAGCACCCAACTTCGGGCCGCTTATCTCACGGCGCAACCACATTATTTAAAAGTGTTGCTGAATCAACAAGCGCCAGCAAAATTAAGCCGTTCAAGCACTTATTTTCATTACTTTCATGCCGCGCGCCAAACGCAATTGGCAGCAATCAGCGATAGCCTCAATACGCTGGATAATAATAAGGAAGCCTTATTAGCCGCGCGCCAACAGCAGCAAGCCTTGTATGAAAAATCGCAACAGCAGCAACAAAATTTAAAAACCCAAAACAAACAACGCCTGGCAACGGCCAAAAAGCTCGATAAACGGGTTAATTCACAAGGCGTCCGTGTGGCATCACTTAAAGACGAAGCACAGGCATTGAGAGACCTGCTTCAATCTTTGGCCCAGCAAAAGTCAGTAAAATCCATTTCTAAGCAACCTTTTGCGTCATTGAAAGGTCAACTGACATGGCCAGTCAACGGCAAAGTGATTGCCCGTTACGGTAGTTCGAGAAAGCTTGGTAAATTGACTTGGCAAGGCATTATGATTAAGTCCGTGGCAGGTCGGGAGATTACTGCTGCTGCTGTTGGTCGTGTGGTATTTTCAGACTGGCTCCGTGGCTTTGGCTTATTGCTTATTATTGACCATGGTGATAAATATATGACCCTATATGGTAATAACCAGAGCTTACTCAAAGAAGTAGGTGACACGGTCAACGCTGGTGAGTTGGTTGCTTTAAGTGGCAATCAAGGCATTAAACAATACGCTGGGCTTTATTTTGAGCTGCGGCATCAAGGTAACCCAACCGACCCCGTTAAGTGGCTCGGTAAACGCAGTTAAATAAATTTAGGGAAGGGCTATGAGTTTTTTGAGACGAGATATTGGTTTAATTTCTGCTGGTGCTGTTCTAGGTGCTTCGCTGATATTCGGCCAAATGGTATTCGCTGACAATCAAAGTAATCGCCCTGATATTCCGCTTGAAGAGCTCCGCGCTTTTTCAGAAATTTTCGGCCGTATCAAAAATAATTATGTTGAACCGGTTGAAGACAAAGAATTACTACAAAATGCCATTCGCGGCATGTTATCTGGCTTAGATCCTCACTCTACTTATCTTGATTTAGATGACTTCAAACAGCTCCGTGAAGGGACGTCAGGTGAGTTCGGTGGCCTCGGCATTGAAGTCACCATGGAAGATGGATTTGTTCGTGTCGTCTCACCTATCGATGATACGCCCGCTGCAGAAGCCGGTTTACAAGCGGGTGACTTGATTATCCGTCTCGCCGACAAGCCGGTGAAGGGGATGGACTTACGTGATGCTGTCGAGATTATGCGCGGTAAACCCGGCACTGATTTAGACTTGACGATTATTCGCGAGGGTGAAGATAAGCCGCTTCAGGTCACCTTAACCCGGGCGATTATTAAGGTACAAAGTGTTAAATCCCGTATGCTTGAGCCGGGTTATGGCTATGTCCGAATTAGTACTTTTCAGCAACGCACGGGCGAAAGCTTAAATGATGCCATCGAGCAGCTGAAAAAAGACAATGACGGCACTTTAAATGGCTTAGTGTTAGATTTACGTAATAACCCCGGTGGCCTATTAAATGCTGCTGTGGATGTGTCTGACAGCTTTATCACTAAAGGTATGATTGTCTATACCGACGGTCGTATTCCAGACTCTAAACAAGAGTTTACTGCGAAACCAAGAGATATATTGAAAGGCGCGCCTTTGGTTGTTTTGGTTAACGGTGGCTCTGCGTCAGCCTCTGAGATTGTCGCGGGCGCTTTACAAGACCATCACCGTGCTGTCATTTTAGGCACAAAGACCTTTGGTAAAGGCTCCGTTCAAACGGTTATGCCTTTAACCGATAATACCGCCGTTAAGATGACCACTGCCCGTTATTTCACCCCATCAGGCCGCTCAATTCAAGCGGAAGGTATTGTCCCTGATATCATCGTTGAACGCGTTAAGGTCACTGCTGGCGAAAAGACTGGTTTTGAGCCTTTACGTGAGCAAGACTTATCAAAGCATATTTCGAATGGTAACGGTAAGACAGATGCTGACATTGCGAAAGCCGCGGCAGAGAAGAAGAAGAAAGATGATGCGCCGTTAGCCGTATCGGACTATACCTTATCTGAAGCATTGAATTTATTGAAAGGAATTCACATCCTTAACCGTTAATCAGCTTACTATTACGTTCATTATTTGAGAACAATTAGCACCCTTGATTGTTCTCTCAAAGGGATAGATATGTCTACATCTGAGCTCTCTGCCTTATCTATTTTGTTGGTTGAACCTTCGCCGACACAATGCAAGATTATCACTTCGCATTTGAGTGAAGAGGGTGTCGAGCACATTGATAGCGTCAGCGATGGAGAAGAAGCTATCGCCTTTATTCAGAAGTACCCGCCAGATTTAGTCATTAGTGCGATGTACTTGCCTGATATGTCAGCAACTGAGCTGTTAACAGAATTACGACACCGCAAAGATTCTGAAGCCCTTAATTTCATGCTGATTTCAAGCGAAACCGCATTTACCATGCTGGATCCTATCCGGCAGGCGGGCGTTGTTGCGATTCTGCCTAAGCCTTTTGCTCACAGAGATTTGCTTCGCGCTTTAAGAACCACCCTCGACTATATCAGCCCTGAAGAGTTGGCTTTAGCCAGTTATGAGGTTGACGAGCTAAAGGTGCTGGTTGTCGACGACAGTATGACCGCTAGGAACCATATTGCCCGGGTATTGGGGAATATGGGCATTATGAACATTACAAAGGCTGAAAACGGCCTTGACGCCATTGCTAAGCTTGCTGATGATGCTTTTGACTTGATTATCACTGACCTTAACATGCCTGAAATGGACGGGCAGCAGCTTATCGAACATGTCCGTCATGAAATAGGCAATACCTATATCCCTATCATGATGATCACCAGTGAGCACGATGCGGCTCGATTGAGTAGCGTGCAACAATCCGGGGTGTCTGCCATTTGTGATAAGCCCTTTGAACCTCAAGCCGTCCGTGAGATTTTGTTTAGGGTACTAGATGAGGCGTAAAATTAAGACGAAGCGTAAATAACAGGCAAAAAAATAGGTCACCGAAGTGACCTATTTTCACATCATCTAATGATGACTCATTTAGAACTCGCCACACTCAACATCAGCCAATGTTTTTGACTTGATGTCTTCAAGAGACGGCAATAAATCATAGGCAATAATGTCTTGGCCTGAATAACTCTTATGTGTTTTGATTTTTTCAAACCACCCTTTGACATTTGGGCGTGAATTCAACATCTCTGCTTCACCAATCACTGACAATAAGTGTAGGTAAGCTGTGAAATGGATATCAACGTAGCAAAAGTCACCCACGATGTATTCTGATGCAATTTTTGCATCCAAAGCATCTAGCGGTGTTACAAGTGCGGCACGGGCTGCTTCAACAGCCGCATTGTCTGCTGCATAACCAGCATCACCCATTGGGCCAATAACAAGCTCTTGCATTAATGTTTCAACATGGGGTTGCACTTCGGTACGGCCGATGTCAATCCAATAGTTTTGATCAGCTAATATGGCAGCATTACGTGGTGCTAAAAAAGTCCCTAAGCCTTTTCCTTCAACAAATACACATGTGCCGTGCTCACCAATAACAACATAATTTGCTTCTTTCAGTGCCGGCAAAATGCCGAGTGGTGAAATTTTGCGATAGTCTTCACTGTCTTGTTGTTTAGCTGACATATCAACAACAGCGGTTTCCGCTTCTATACCTTTTTCAGCTGCCGTTAACATCACTTTTAAGGTATCAGGATCACCAGGGAATCCTAGTAATTGCATCATGTACTGGTTTTTTTTCATCTCGCCGTCACCCTCAGTTTGGGATTCGAACGGTTTTGCAGCAGAGCCAAAATGAAATAAATCACTCATTATTTTTTCCTCCAGATAAGCCGATTAGGCTGCGTTTAATTGTTTTTGTTTAATGTCTTCAAGTGAAGGTAGGCTCGCGTAACTAGGGCGCTGCTTAACTTTGTCATACCATGCTTTGGTATTGGCACGAGAATCAATCATGTCTTGTTTGCCTGCAAGCACTAAGAAGTGTGCGACAGCTGTCCAATGGACATCTGCGTAGCTATATTCACCGACAATAAGCTTTTTGCCTGTCAGGGCAGCATCAAACGCATTTAAGCCGACTTCGACTAACTCGGTGGCATCTGCATCCGCTGTGCTACCAAAGGCAGCAGCATGTAGTAAAGATTCAACGGGAGTGCTAATGGTCTCAGCGACTTGGGCCCAGTAATTTTGGTGACCAAAATGCTGGGCTTTTTTCGGGTTCAGGAACCCTTTGCCGCGTGTATCTAAGTAAGCTAAACCCGCTTCTGCTCCAATCGCAACTGCATCGCCTTCTTGTAAGTAAGGATGCTTTCCAAAGGGCGATAAGCCACGGTAGTCCGCTTGATCTTGCTCACCAGCTTGTGTATCGAGCAGCTCTGTTTCTAGCTTGACTTCCTTCTCTGCAGCCATAACTAGGCATTTAACCGTACTCAAGTCTCCTGGAAACCCTCGTAGTTTCATGCCTGCTTCTGCTTTCTTTTTCTTTTTAAAAAGCCCAAACATTTTATTACCTCTTTTTCATTAATATAATCTTAAGCCAGCCACATAAGCTATCGATGTTAACCAAGCTTTGTGGCTAGTCCTACCCTAAAATTTAGCCGTACTCAAAATGTGGACGTCATTGCTAAAATCTAAATCAACGACATAACAGCTAACAACAATAGCAAAAAGCGGTTATCTCTGACTAGTCTCAACGGCAAGTTTATTGAGATAGCGAGCCGCCGTTCAGTACATTGATCCATTATAATAATTGGGGTTAATTGAAAATGAGGTGCTGCAGTTTACACCGGCAAGCCGGCTGAATCTTTTATTCTTTTGCCCTAGGGCTGTGCTTATTTGCGCATAATTTCGACACACGCATAAAAGTTAGGCCGCGTGATGCGGCCTAACCAACGAATATCTTAAAGGTTGAACTTAGAACTCACCGCATTCAACATCTTTCATTACTTTTGCTTTGATTTCATCCAATGTTGGTAAGAAATCGTAACTAATAATGTCTTGGCCTGAAAAGCTTTTATGCGCTTTGATACGTTCAAACCAAGCCTTGATATTACTATGTCTAGCAAATAAGACGCCTTCGCCCATCACGGTAAGTAAATGAATGTAGATGGTCCAGTGAATATCAGCATAGGAGTAAACGCCGACAACGAATTCATTCGATGTTAATTGCTCATCGAACGCATCCAATGGATCAGTAAGCGCTTCACGTGCTGTTTGAACGGCAATGTCATTGGTCACAAAGGCAGGATCCGCCATTTGACCACAGACTTTTTGCGTCATTAATGCTTCAATATGTGGCTGGACATCTTCTTTACCTACTTCCATCCAGTACATTTCTGTTGCTAGTACTGCCGCATTACGTGGCGCCAGTCTATTACCCAAACCACGACCTTCAATAAAGACACCGACACCAGGTTCACCGGCGATGGTGTAGTAAGCTTCTTTTAGTGCTGGCGTCAGGCCAAACGGTGAGATAGCGCGATAATCAGCACTGTCTTGCTCACCTTTTGTCATATCTAAGATACCGCTTTCTACTTCAATGCCTTTTTCTGCTGCTGTTAACAGACATTTTAAGGTATCTACATCGCCCGGGAAGCCAAGCAACTGCATAATATATTGTGTTTTCTTCATCTCGCCGTCACTACCGTAACGATCATCTGCATCTAATGCTTTGGCCGCAGAGCCATAATGAAATAAATCAGCCATTTTGTTTCTCCTCGTTAGTTATGATCAGGCGACTGATCTAAGTTGTTTGTTTTTGACATCATCTAATGATGGTAAACCCGCGTAGCTACTCCGCGCTTTTACTCTGTCAAACCAAGCACTGAGATTACTGCGCGATGCGATCATGTCTTGCTCTCCTGCGAGCGTTATCATGTGCGCTACGGCTGTCCAGTGAATATCTGCGAACGAATACACGCCAACGATATATTCTTTGTTATCAATAAATCCGTTCAATTCATCTAAGACGATTGCAATTTGTGCTCTTGCAGCATCTAAATCACCACCTTCAATGCCATAAAGGCTTGCTTTAACCAACGTATCAACGGCAGGCTCACATAGCTTTCTCGACACTTGGGCCCAGTAATTTTGCTGACCAAATAATTGTGCTTTTGGTGGATTTAATAAACCACCTTGACCTCGCACATCAAGAAATGACAAGACTGCATTAACGCTCGTTGTTGAATAATCGCCTTCTTCCAGATATGGATACTTGCCGAATGGTGATAACGCGCGATAGGCTTCTTGATCACAAGCACCACCTAAAACATCAAGTACTTCTACGTCGAGTTTTACTTTCTTTTCTGCTGCCATCAGCAAGCATTTACAGGTGTTAGCATCCCCCGGGAAACCTCTCATCGTCATGCGTAATTCTTTCTTTTTCTTTCTAAAAAATGGCATATTTAACCCCTTTTCTATCTCAAATTTATGTCTGAAATTATCGAATCGAGGTGCAATCCTCCTTTCACACTTCGATCGAACCCTTATCTCGACACGGCCTCACAAATCAGTCTTAATGACGGCTTGCCTGCTATCGATATCTGTTAACTTCTTCAGATAGGGCGCAACGTTAGCCCTCAAGATTCAGAACGGCCTATACGTATAAACACCACAAGAACGAGGTATTTTTAACCTTTATAAATGTAATGTTATTTAACCCTTTGAATACAAGGTCTTTTTAACCACAGTATTTTTGTGGGTTATTACTAAAAATAAGCTTATTTTTTATTTAAAAACAACGGTCTCATGGATATTTAATCTCGACTATTCCGCTGGGTTATTAGCTTAATAACTATTGCTTCTAACCAGTTTAATAACACTTTAGTCGTCTCACTCTGTTAACCAATCTTGCTAAATGACACGGCTCCCCAAGCGCACTCACACACTGAATTCACATCTCGTAAGCGTGATAAGCTTATTTTTATGCTTGGTAACGATCCCTTATTTGTTTTTTTATTGGCCTCTCTTTTTCTGGCGATAACGCCCGGGCCAGATAACCTTTTTGTCTTAATGCAGTCTGCTGTTTACGGTTATAAAACGGGGATCTTTATTACGCTTGGCTTGTGTACCGGGCTTATTTTTCATTCCGCGGCGGTTGCACTTGGTTTGGCCACTGTCCTGCAAACATCGCCTTTTGCCTTTCCCTTATTAAAGATCTTTGGCGCCAGTTATTTGGTTTACCTTTCATGGCAGGCCTATCGGGCAGCTAACGTCGATTTATCACTTCAGGCTGCTGCGCCTTTAACCCCGTTTCAGTTTTACCGACGTGGCATTATTATGAACATTAGCAACCCCAAGATCGGGCTGTTTTTTTTGGCTTTTTTGCCCCAGTTTATCGATGTTAAGCATGGTGAGCTGGCAAGCCAAATTATGTTGTTAGGCGGTATTTTTATTGTGATTTCGTTCATTGTCATGACGGGTATTGCCCTTATTGCAGGCTCACTCAGCAACTGGCTTATGTCATCCCCAAAAGTTCAGAAAATCATGCACCGTCTGACTGCAATTGTATTATTAGGTCTTGCCTTACATATCCTATTGTTAACACGATAAAATGCAAATGTCTGGCCGATCTCATTCCACCATTCAATTTTGGGTATAAGCAATGACTCCCCGTTATCAGGACATTATCGATTTTTGGTTTACAGCCTGTAGTCCACAACAGTGGTGGCAGAAAGACCCTGATTTTGATCAACTTCTTCACGATCAATTTGCTGATCTTCACCGGCAAGCAAGACAATGCGAACTGTATTGTTGGAGAACAAGCGCACAAGGCCGCTTAGCAGAAATATTGATCCTTGATCAATTTTCAAGGAATCTGTTCCGAGACTCCCCCCTTGCCTTCGCATACGACGGTATGGCGCTCGCTTTAGCACAAGAGGCTATTGCGTTAGGGGCTGATAAACAGCTCACGCCCCAAGAACGATCCTTTCTTTATATGCCCTATATGCATAGTGAATCTTCGACCGTTCATCAACTTGCTGTCTCATTATTCGAACAGAATAATGATCCTGACGTCCTTGAATTTGAAATGAAACACCAGCGTATTATCGAACGCTTTGGCCGTTACCCGCACCGCAATGCTGTGTTAAATAGGCCATCAACAGATGAAGAACGGGCCTTTTTGGAGCAACCTAATTCTGGTTTTTGACCACCGTCACTGTGCATTGCTTGTTGAATTTGTACCGCTAAGTCTGCTTGTAGCTGCGTTGTACGTTCTCGGTTTTGGCATAGGGCGCTTCTGAAACCCAAATAGTCTGCCCCTAAAAATTTCAGCTCGGCAATGTCTTCATAGCGCAGTGCGCCTGCCAAGCCACACAGCATGTCATATTGCTCAGCCTCATTGATAAAGGCATTGATTTGTTGTTGATTCCAATGATCTCGTAAATGTCGGCCATCTTTAATCGCAGTATCGATCATCACACCTTCAAAGCCGCTTTGCTTTAACAGCGGCATGACATCCTCGCTCGGCATCTTATCGGCAAATAATACCGCGATGACAGGTACTGGGAGTTGCTCGATTGTCGTCGCCATGGCTTCAATACATCCCATCAGGTGCACATCGGGAAAAAGGCCTACTTTGACGTAGTCGACACCCGATGTTGCCATTGCGGCCATGGCAGGGTTGATTACCGCTGCTTGCATGGGCAAATCACCTATTGTGGCGCTGGTCTGACAGCGTTTTGATACTAAGCCCACGATCTGAGTCACAGACGTGATGTCTAAGGCACCTAACGCACCTTGTGACGGGTTTTTTATATCTAAGATGTCTGGCAGTGTAGGGAGGAGGGTTTTCACCTCTTCAAGCGACTGTACGCTTGCTAACCATTTAATCATGTGTCAATTCAATACCGTAATCTTCTATCTTGTCCATCAACCAACCCCAAGCCTCATGTTCACGATCGCCTGCTGTTTTATCAATCGCTATTTTAAGATAGCTAATTTCTTGTTGGACTTTTTCAGCCGGTAGCATCTGTAAGCGGCTGGTTAATACCGCTGCTTCAATCACCGCATTTTGAGCGCGATTAAACCCTCGGAAAGGGCGATGCATGGTTTCTTTTATGATACTGCCCGTAAAGCGCGCACGCGGATCAGTGTCTTCAAAGTCCACCAGTTCAAGTTCAATATGGGCCAATGCTTGTTCAAGGTATTGACCCTCTATTTGCTGACAGGGCAGCGTGGACCAGTTTCTACGGCCTGTTAATGCCCCTGCAAAAACACGTACATCATCGGTGAAATTAATCGTACATTGGCGATGACGTTTTAAATTGTTATAGGTTGCCGACGGTTTAAAAGGCTGAATAATGATTTGACCTTTGCTTTCCGTGATTCCCATTGGAGCTGAATGGGCCATGCCTTCTTCTGATAATGTGGTCACGATGACTTCATGAATTTTTTTATTCTGCTGTGCCACACTTTCTTCCTGTTGTCATTGTTGTACCTTGCTCTTTTTGTTTCGTCAGGTCTTGCGCTTCCATCGTAGTAGCGCAGCCCCATAACAATTCTTCGTCTTGAGTATAACGCTTACCTAGCTGCCAAGCTATTTGGGCTTTTGCGAGTTCTGCCCCCAAATAAAAAGCATGGCCAGTATCGTCTTTTAGATCTAACTGAGGATAAAAATCAAAGGGATCTTTTGCTTGCATCAAGCCATCCCGGTTGAACATATAAATGCCTTGTTCTGCCACTTTAATCCGGTAATTAGGATCTTTGATGTTCGATGCTAATGTGGCAATGTCTTGTGCGCTATCAGGAAAAGGCCTGCGCTCATGCGTCACTAATAAATCACTGGTCAAATCTCGGGGTAGGCTACTCTCACGTTTCGCAGCGTACATCATTCTACGCGACACATCGGCTTCTTTAATCGCGCGGCGGGCATGTGGACTGACTTCTGTCGCGAGCACATTGTTGACGCCTAACTCGGAAATAATGCCAAATAATAGCGCGTTAACCCCCGCCGTATCGGCATCGGTCAGTTCCGTTAGATTACCCACGCCCATCATGATATCGGCTTCCGGATAACTCGCTCGTAATTGGTGATAACGCACTATCGAGTTGGTTAAACCAAAATGAATGGGGTCTAAAATCGGATCAGCAATCCAAGGCTTATTGATTTTATCCATGGCTTCCATGGCGCGCTCTAATGACGCTAAAGATCCCGGTTCCGCTGGTACTAGGATCGGGATCGCATCGGATTCTTCCGCTAGATGGAAAGTATTTTCTGTCAGGCTCAATAAATAATCGGCCCCTGCTTTACCCGCACGACGTAAATCATCCAGCTCCAGCGAGTCTACACTGACTTTAAAGCCGGCTTCATGCAGCGCTGCCACTGCTTCCTCCATATGCGGGAATTTTTCTTGTGGCAGACAGCCAATATCAATGACGTCGGCACCAGCATCTCGATAGTATTCGGCCCGATCTAGTATGCCTGCGATATCACGCTCTGGTGCATCGACAATTTCGGCAAAAATATTGACGTCGTATTGACTCAAATCGGGCTGTTTCCTTTCACGGCCAAAATAAAGCGGTAAATCCTTCATTTCTTCAGGGCCTCGCACAACAGAAATACCGAGTTGTTCACTTAATGCAATGAGATCGCCCCGGCACCGACCCGGCACAATGATTTCTTTATATCCTGCGTAATGCTCAGGCTTTAAACGACGGCCAATCATTTTGTCTGTCATTAAAGCCGCTACAGACACCCCTATCTGATGAAGTTGGTAATCAAATGGCAAAGGTGCCATGTCATCCAATACTTTTTGTAGGCCGGGTAAAGCTAATTTACCCGTTAAAAATAACAGCTTGTCAGCCATTGCTTTGGTTTATCTCTTCCAGACGTACTTTTAACGCTGTCAATAATTTTTCTGGGTTTTCAACCACAGTTGTTGCTTCATAAGACCGCAATTTATGCGTATGGGCTAAATCCACTTCTCTTGGCCAAAGCGTGACAATGCGATCTGGGGCAGGGGTGTCCATTTCTGGTTCCGTATCACAGGCAAGCACAATACTTGGAATACGGCATTTACCCGCTTGGGCATAGACATTGGTTACTAAAGTATCTGAAAAGCCTAATACCATTTTAGCGACCGTATTCGATGTGGCAGGGGCCACTACTAAGGTATGGTAATCGCCACGGTAAAATAAGCCGACAGGCGGCGAACTTGCCGCACGATCACGATACACTCGCCCTTTGTCATTGATTGCTTTCGGGTCATGGCCATACATTCGTACGACTTCTTCGCCAGCCCGACTATAAAACAAATCCACATCCTCAAGCTCACGCACAATCTCGATGCATTCATCCAAATAGTGGCCTGAACCGGTAATGGCCCATGCTAAACGCGGTTTATCGGGTCGTGCTTGCATTCTCGATTGATACCTTTGAGTTTATTATGGATATCAGTTTGACAGACTCTCAGTCCTGAGTAAAAAATTATGATGGTTTTAATGAGGGTTTATACGTATAATCACGTGTTATATTGATATAACCTTTTATTATGGAGTGCTTAAATAATGACATCGTCAAATAACAGTATCCCTAAAATCATCGTTGTCGGCGGTGGCGCAGGGGGCTTGGAGTTAGTCACAAAACTAGGCCGTAAACTGGGCAGAAAAGGGAAGGCTGATGTCACTCTGGTCGATAATACCCGAACCCATATCTGGAAACCGTTGCTGCATGAAGTCGCTGCTGGTACGCTCGATTCTCATCAAGATGAAATAGAATACCTAGGTCAAGCCAAATACAACGGTTTTCATTTTCGCCTTGGCAAAATGGATGGCTTAGATCGAGACAACAAAACCATTTCTATGGCAGCCACCTTGAATGCCGAAGGCCTAGAAATCATTCCTAGCCGGACCTTTGATTACGATTATCTTATTATTGCTGTCGGCAGTATTAGCCATGACTTTGGCATTGCAGGCGTGGCTGAACATTGTCTGTTCCTTGACACCACAAGACAAGCTGAACATTTTCAAAGGCAATTGCTCGAAGCCTATGTCCGTGCCCATACGCAAGAACGGCCTATTGATGATGGACAGCTCGATATTGCCATCGTTGGGGCAGGGGCAACAGGCGTAGAATTAAGTGCTCAACTACATGAGGTCTCCCATTTACTCTCAACCTATGGCCTCGATGAGGTCAAACCCACCGATGTTAAAATCAGCATCATTGAAGCGGCTGATCGGGTTCTACCGGGCTTACCAGAAAAGCTATCTCGTGCGACAGAAATCGAGTTAGCCAAGCTGGGCGTCGATGTTTTAACAGATGAGCGCGTCATTGAAGTGACCGCCGATGAAATTAGAACAGAAAGCGGCAAGGTGGTACCCGCTGCGATTAAAGTCTGGGCCGCGGGCATTAAAGCCCCGACATTTTTAATGGAGCTCGGCCTTGCCACCAACCGAATCAACCAAATTGAAGTAAAGCAAACGCTACAAAGCCTGACTGATGATGATATCTACGCTATTGGTGATTGTGCCGCCTGTCCTTGGGAAGGGCATGAAGGCAATGTGCCACCTCGTGCTCAAGCAGCCCATCAAATGGCCTCGTTAGCTTATAAATCAATTACGCGCCGACTTGCGGGTAAATCTATCCCTGATTATCACTACCATGATCATGGCTCATTAGTGTCTCTCGGTAAATATAGTACCGTTGGGAATATGATGGGCAGTTTATCGAAGGGCAGCTTGATGATCGAAGGCTTCTTAGCCCGCATGATGTATTTATCACTCTATAAAATGCATCAAGTCGCCTTATTTGGATTCTTCCGAGTCGGCATGCTATCGCTATCGCATTTATTCAGGCGCAGTGTGCACCCAAAAATTAAACTACATTAATTATCACTCATAAAAAAGGCCCTAGAAAGGGCCTTTTTTATGATTTATCTTTCAACTTAAGTAGCCCGTTAGATATCTAGGTTTGTCGCCTGTAAAGCATGGGTTTCAATAAACTCACGGCGAGGTTCGACATGATCGCCCATCAGGGTATTGAAAGTCTGATCTGCTGCAATAGCATCTTCAATTCTGACTTGTAATAAGCGACGCTTGCTCTTGTCCATCGTCGTTTCCCAAAGCTGATCTGGATTCATTTCACCCAGTCCTTTGTAACGCTGTACCGTTTGGCCTCGGCGGGCTTCGGTCATCAACCACGTCACCGCTTGTGAAAAATGCACTACCGGTTCACTGCGATCGCCACGTTGAACGTAGGCATCATCACTGAACATGCCATTAATTTTATCGGCAAAACTCAAAATACGTTGGTACTCACTGCTGGCAAAGAATTCGCCAGGAATATGATAATCCGTACTAATGCCATGGCGGTTAAAGCTGACATTAATACGCTCTATACCGTCATTATCTTTTAATACTGACAAACCATAGCTTGTCCCTGTCGGTAACCCTTCATTGAGTCTTTCTTCAATGGTAGATAACCATGTTGTCATCGCCTTTGCATTGTTTAGCTCAGGTATTTGTTGCTGGTACATCAATTGTCTTAAGAAAGCAGGATAGTAATGGCTTGATAAGCGCGCCATTATTGCCATAACTGTTTGATATTCATCAATTAATGCTTTCAAAGCTGAGTCTTTAATCGGATCGACTGATTCACTTGGGTAAAGTTCTGCATTGTTCAATGCCAGCTCGGTGAGATAGTTTTCCATCTCAATGTCATCTTTGACGTAACGTTCTTGCTTACCTTTCTTAATTTTGTAGAGCGGCGGCTGCGCTATATATATATGGCCACCTTCCACTAATTCTGGCATTTGGCGATAGAAGAACGTTAACAATAGTGTTCTGATGTGCGAACCATCGACATCGGCGTCGGTCATGATGATGATGTGATGATAGCGTAATTTGCTTGGGTCATATTCATCACGGCCAATGCCACAGCCTAGGGCTGTAATCAATGTGCCGACCTCAGCTGAACTGATCATTTTGTCAAAGCGCGCACGCTCAACATTCAAGATCTTTCCTTTTAGCGGCAGAATAGCCTGTGTGCGTCTATCACGACCTTGTTTAGCACTGCCTCCCGCAGAGTCACCCTCTACTAAAAAAAGCTCGGAGAGGGCAGGGTCACGCTCCTGACAATCGGCTAGCTTACCGGGTAGGCCTGCAATATCTAACGCGCCCTTACGACGTGTTAACTCACGCGCCTTACGTGCTGCTTCCCGCGCTCTCGCCGCATCGACCATTTTGTTGGCAATTAATTTACTATCGGCTGGGTTTTCGACCAAGTAATCATGGAAATGCTGATTCACCAGTGATTCAACAATCGTCCGTACTTCTGATGACACCAATTTGTCTTTGGTTTGTGATGAGAACTTAGGATCCGGTACTTTAACTGAGAGTACGGCCGTCAACCCTTCACGTGCATCATCACCGCTGGTGGCAACTTTGGCATTCTTCGTCAAGCCTTCAGCTTCAATATATTGGTTTAAGGTCCGCGTTAATGCTGCTCTGAAACCCGCTAAATGCGTACCACCATCACGCTGCGGAATATTGTTGGTGAAACAAACAATATTCTCGGTATAGGAATCATTCCATTGCATGGCTAACTCAACGGTGACTTCGTCTTTCTCACCTTCGATAGCAATAATGGCTTGATGTACCGGCGCTTTGTTTTTGTTCAGGTGCTCTACAAACGCCGTAATACCACCTTCGTAATAGAATACTTCGCTATTCTCATCACGCTCATCGGTCAATACAATACGAACGCCCGAATTTAAGAAAGCCAGCTCTCTAATTCGTTTTGCTAAAATTTTGTAGTCATAAATGAGATGGGTGAAAGTCTGTTCACTTGGCCAAAACTGGATTTTTGAGCCCGTTGTATCGCAGTCCTCACCTTCTTCAATGGGTGCATCAGGGACACTATCGGTATAACTTTGACGATAAACTTTATTATTACGTCGAATTTCAAGGGTTAATTTTTTTGATAAGGCGTTAACGACCGAAACACCAACACCATGCAAACCGCCTGACACCTTGTAAGAATTATCATCAAACTTACCGCCTGCATGCAGTACAGTCATAATGACTTCAGCGGCTGAAACACCTTCGCCCTCATGGACATCGACAGGGATACCACGGCCATTATCAGACACTGATACTGAGTCGTCTGGATGGATTCGAACATTGATTTCACTACAATGGCCGGCTAACGCTTCATCAATGGAGTTATCAAGCACCTCAAACACCATGTGGTGTAATCCTGTGCCATCATCTGTATCACCAATATACATACCCGGCCGCTTTCTAACGGCATCCAAGCCTTTTAGAACTTTAATATTCGACGAGTCGTAGGCGTTATCTTCAGTTGTCATATTGCATCCATATTTAGCGGATTAAGGTCAATTATTTCACTTGATCGGTCTATTTTACTCTTTATATTGCATTGTTGGTAGTGAGGTGATTCTTCATGCTAAAGAAGCTGCCCTTGTTTCACGTGGAACGTTGTAAAATCGGCATTATTGTTTGCGATATCAGCTAGTAAGTTATCCGTGCTCGTAATGAAAGTTTGTACTGATAAATTTGCTAATTCATTCAAAATTATTTCTTGATGTGACGCATCTAGTTCAGAGCTAATATCATCGATCAATAAAACACTTTTAATGTTTCCTTGTTGCGTCGTTTTTATTTGCGCCATACACAATGCGATAAAAAATAACTTTTGTTGTCCTCGAGAAAACACTTCATTGGGCTCATAATCATCGACCTTAAATGACCAATCCGCAGCATGACTGCCAGAGCGGGTATAACCAAGTTGTTTATCACGCTCAATGGTTGCTGCAATGGTGTCTTTTAAAGAGCTGTCTTTTGGCCAACCACTGCGATATTTCAAAGAAAAAACACTGTTTTTGTGGCTTGGGCATAAGCGAGGAAAAATGATTTTAAATTCAGCTAATAAATGTTCTAGCCGTTTTATTCTTTGCTTACTGATTTCATCGCCATGCGAGACAAGGTGGGCATCCCACAGTTGGATTTCATCCGTTTTTTTATGCTGCCTGATCGCGCTATTACGCTGTTGAACTACTTTTTTATAGGCTTGCCAATGGAAATTAAAACTGGGTTCCACGTGAAACAAGCCCCAGTCTAATAACTGTCTGCGATACTTTGGGCCCTGCTCAAAGAACTGATGACAATTGGCCGGAATAAACTGTAAAGGCAATTGGGAGGCTAAATCTGATAACTTTTTAAGTGGGGCATTATTAAGCCGTATTTCTAAACCTGATGTTAAGCCATACTGCAAACCTATCGGGGTTTTATGATCAACCGTTTTTGAAATAATTTGTAAGTGCTGTTGTTCAAATTGAATTAATTGCTTTAATGAGCGAGTGCGAAAAGATCGGCCTAACGCTAACAGATGAATCGCTTCCAGTATGCTGGTTTTACCAGCGCCATTTTCACCCAGCAACAAATTAATGCCGATTGAAGGTGATAAAGAAAGCGCTGAAATATTTCGCAACTGTCTAATGGTTAATTCTGCCAGCACCCGTGTTTACTATCTAGTTGAGATAAAGTCCCACTGTACTGTAAAAAGGCCGCGCTATAAAGCCTGATTTTTAGTAGAAATCACTTAATTTTAATTCATTGACAATGCCTGTCTAAGCCTTATCATAATGATAAAAATGTTTGTTTTACTGATTTTAACAGGAATTAACGATTATGAATTTGCCCACATTGCGCCAATTACGTTATCTAACCGCCGTTGTGGCGCTCAAACATTTTGGTAAAGCTGCAGAACAATGCTTTGTCACCCAGTCGACTTTAAGTGCCGGCATCCAAGATTTAGAAGCGTTGTTAGGCGCACCATTGTTAGAGCGGACCAATAGGAAAGTGCTTGTCACGGCACTAGGCCAAGAAGTGGCCCAACGTGCGCAGCAGATTTTATCGTTAGCGGCTGATTTAGTTGATGTTGCTGAGCTTGAAAAAAACCCGTTATCAGGCCGGTTACGTATCGGTGTGATTCCCAGTATTAGCCCTTTTTTGCTGCCTAAAGCCTTACCGAACCTTCGTAAGGAGCTACCCCAAATCGAGTTAGTTTTGATTGAAGAGCAGTCTGAGAGATTAGTGAAGCAACTCAATGAAGGTGACATTGACTTGGCGATACTGGCATTTCCTTTTGATATCGGGCAGCTTGAACACACTATTTTTGCATCAGAAACCTTCTGGGTCGCTTTGCCAACCGATCATCCACTTGCTGACAGTAACGGCATTCAGGCATCACGTTTACCTGTCGATGACTTGTTGCTACTCTCAGAGGGGCACTGTTTACGCGAACATGCTTTAACCGCATGTAGCCTACCCTCGACAACACAACGAACTAGTATGCAAGGCACTAGCTTATATACTTTGATTGAAATGGTCGCTGGCGGGCTTGGTATTACACTGATTCCAGAAATGGCGATTACGTCAGATATGGTGGCCCATGCTGATATTAGTTTAAAACCACTGCTGGCGAAGGAAAAGCCGGTTAGAGAATTAGGCTTGGTTTGGCGTTCAAGTTACCGCTCAACGGCAGCGATTGATATTCTGTCTGCACACTTCTCTGATGCTTTGTCACCCGCATAAAACTATTCAGATTTACCATAAAAGCTGCGTAATGCAGCAAAACTGTTATCAATCGTCAATGCCGATGTTTGTTCGTCAAAAATGGCATAGACACGACTTTTAGGATCAACTAAAAACAGCTTATGTTCTTGTTCAATTTGATAATAGCCACCACCCAAATCACTTTTTAAATAGAGCGCGATAAAGGTTTTTGCTAAGCCCTCGATCACTGCTTCTTCAGCCTCAAGAACCGGAAAGTTAAAGTTTTGATACTGTAAAAGCTGGTCTAATTTTCCTCGCGCATGGACATCACTATCAAAGTCTATCAACAAAGTGCCGACGCCTTTGCTTGCGTAAGCGGACTGAAAGGTAGCGAGTTTATTGAACCCAGTTAAACAGCTAGGAAGGCAATTTGCATGGCTGAAATAGACTAATGTCCAGTTGTCTTTGAACAAATTGATAGTAAGTACTTGCTTGTTATTTAAGGTAGCTTCTTCCTCACTTGTTGGTCTCAGAGGCGATATAATATAAGCTTGTAATTCGGCCGGGATGACGCGTAAGTCTTCTTGCAGTAGATCAGTATGGTTAAACCATAAGATTAATAAAAAACAACAATAACGAGATATGTAACTAAAAAACACTTAGAATTAAGCCCTTGGCACGGTTTGCGTTCAGCCATGTTCGTTCTCGCCAATATTGTAAACACCCGATCCTAACATTATCAGGATTACTCAGGTATGAGTGAGAAGCTATTTAAATCAACTGCTGTCGTCAGCAGTATGACTTTTTTATCCCGAATTCTTGGGTTTATCCGAGATATTGTGATCGCACGCCTGTTCGGTGCTGGCTTAGGCACCGATGTCTTTTTCGTCGCCTTTAAAATCCCTAACTTCTTACGACGTTTATTTGCGGAAGGGGCTTTCTCTCAAGCCTTTATTCCCGTTCTAGCTGAATACCGTGAAAAGGGCGATGGCGACCTAAAGGCATTGATTGCCAGTACCAGCGGCACCTTGGCCGGTATTTTGTTCATTATTACCGCAATAGGCGTCATTGCTGCGCCCGTTATTATTATGATCTTTGCGCCGGGCTTTATTGAACAACCAGAAAAATTAGCCTTGGCTGGCGATTTATTAAAAATCACCTTTCCTTATTTATTCTTTATTTCATTGACGGCGCTAGCTGGCTCTATCCTCAACAGTTTCGGACAGTTTTCTGTACCGGCTTTTACACCTGTTTTCCTCAATATCGCTTTAATCAGTTCGGCAATTTGGTTATCGCCTTATTTTGAACAGCCGATCACCGCCTTAGCTTGGGGCGTGTTCATTGGAGGCGCCGTACAACTGCTATTCCAAATTCCTTTCCTAATGGGCATCAATCAACTGCCTCGGCCAAAATGGAACCGGCACAATAGTGGCGTTCAAAAAATATTCAAGCTGATGATACCTGCAATGTTTGGTGTCTCTGTTTCACAAATCAATTTATTGCTTGATACCTTGCTAGCATCCTTTTTAGTCACTGGCAGTATTTCCTGGTTGTATTACTCTGATCGCTTAGTGGAGTTTCCGCTTGGTGTCTTTGGCATCGCTTTAGCCACCGTCATCCTACCGAGCTTATCTAAAAAGCATGCTGCTGAGTCGACCATTGAATTTTCAAATACGATTGATTGGGCATTGCGTTGGGTCTTTATTATCGCCACGCCAGCAGCGATTGGTTTAATTTATCTGGCTGAACCGTTATTAATTACCTTATTCCAGTATGGTGCGTTTACCCCAGAGCATGCTTACCAAGCGTCTCTGAGCTTAATGGCTTACGGTTTAGGCTTATTACCCTTTATTTTTATTAAGGTCTTAGCGCCGGGCTATTACGCGCGACAAGATACAAAAACACCGGTCAAAATTGGCATTATCGCAATGATCGTTAATATGGGCTTAAATATCATTTTGATGCTGCACTTTGCCCATGTTGGCTTGGCATTGGCGACTGCATTATCTGCAGGCTTAAATGGCTGGTTATTATTCCGCGGCTTATGCAAAGAAGGCGTCTATCAGCCACGAGCAGGCTGGGCGGAGTTTACACTCAAACTGTTATTGCCCAACCTTGGGTTGATGCTAATGCTTTTCTGGTTAAGCCCCAGTAGCGCCGATTGGCTTGCCAGCTCCGGCTGGGAGCGCAGCCGTCTGTTGTTAGGGTTAATCGCTGCTGCTGCTGCTGTGTACTTTGCCTTGCTTCATTTAGTCGGTATTCGACTTCGGCAATTGCTTAAACCGATGGCAAGCTAAATTTAATCAAACCCGCTAGAAGCTATTTAGTTCAAGCTCCTGAAAAATTCGGCCCGCATTCTTGGTCGCTAATTCTTCAAACGTATCTAAATGACGGTAAGCAGACTGGTCTATTTGATAGGCTTCATCTAGGCCTAAATCCTCATCTAACAGCTTTCTTACCTCATCTTGTAGGTGGAGTAGGTAACCTTTCGTTTCGCGTGTCACCGTCGCCATATCTGTTGGTTCTCCATGACCCGGGATGACATATTTTGCACCTGTTGCAGTAAATAAGTCAAAAGTCTTGACCCATTTTAACGTTTCAGTTTCTGGGAAAACGGGTAGCATGCGTTGGTGAAAAGCCATGTCACCGGCAATAATGACATCTTGCTTTGGCAAATACACCGAAATATCACCCGCCGAATGCGCCGGGCCGAAATTAATTAACTCGATTGGAATCTCACCCAAATGGATCGTCATTCTCTCTGAGAAACTGGCATCGGGCATCACAATGGTGGTATCCAAACCGCGATCCTTGTTATACCCCATCATGCCTTCTAATTCATCGGCGCCATATTTCTCTATTTCGGCAATCGCATCGTCATGTGCAATAATTTTTACACCCAATTGACGCCAATAATTACTGCCTAGCATCGCATGACCTTGGCCATTTTCGAGTACAACATAGCGGATTGGTTGATCGGTAATTTTCCTTATTTCATCATGTAACGCTTTCGCTAATAAATAAGATGCGCCAGCATTGACAACCAATACCCCGTCATCACTGATCACAAAGCTCAGGTTATTATTGTGGCCGGCATTTTCGTAGGTTGGTGGCTGCGTCGCGCCAACTGATGTCCATACTCCTG
>Ga0115570_10000031_pt1 | contig 99642 bp, 89 predicted proteins | sample COGITO_mtgs_1205_3_FD_87294 | JGI IMG/M metagenome (GOLD analysis project Ga0115570, IMG submission 87294) | Pelagic marine microbial communities from North Sea - COGITO_mtgs_120524 | ecosystem: Environmental > Aquatic > Marine > Epipelagic | place: Germany:Helgoland, sampling site Kabeltonne... | reverse complement strand
CCTGGGGCCCGTTCTAAGAGTTTGAAGCCATTATTGGTGACTTCAATTACGGCCAAGTTTGTCACTATTTTTTTTACACAGCCGACGCCTGTTAAGGGTAACGAACATCGTTTTAGTAGTTTTGATTGTCCCGCTTTATTTGTGTGCATCATAGCAACAATAATATTCTCTGCACTAGCTACTAGATCCATCGCCCCACCCATTCCTTTAACCATTCGTCCTGGGATTTTCCAGTTTGCGATGTCTCCATTTTCAGCGACCTCCATCGCACCCAAGATGGTTAAGTCAACGTGTTGACCTCGAATCATAGAAAAGCTTGTAGCTGAATCAAAATAACTAGCTCCAGGCAAAGCAGTAATGGTTTGCTTACCTGCATTGATAAGATCGGCATCCTCTTCACCTTTAAATGGGAAAGGACCCATCCCTAAAATGCCATTCTCACTTTGGAACTCAACCTCAATATCTGTCCGGACAAAATTGGCCACCAGCGTAGGAATTCCAATACCAAGATTTACATAATAGCCATCCTTAACTTCTTGTGCAATACGTTTTGCAATACCAAATTTATCTAACATGATAAAAGTTTAAGATTGAGGTCTAACGGTTCGTTGCTCTATTCGTTTTTGATAATTATGACCTTGAACGATGCGTTGAACAAAAATACCAGGTATATGAATTTGATTGGGATCAAGCCTTCCTGCTGGCAAAAGTTCTTCAACTTCCGCAACAGTAATTGAAGCAGCACCGCACATGTTGGGATTAAAATTACGAGCCGTTCCTTTAAAAATCAAATTGCCTGCGACATCTCCTTTCCAAGCTTTAACAAATGAAAAGTCGGCAACAACCGCTTTTTCAAGAACATACATTTTACCGTCAAATTCTCTCGTTTCTTTTCCTATTGCGACTTCAGTACCAAAACCAGCTGGGGTATAAAAGGCTGGAAATCCTGACTGTGCTGCTCGGCAGCGTTCGGCTAATGTGCCTTGAGGAATAAGCTCTACATCGAGTTCGCCACTAAGCATTTGTCTTTCAAATTCGTCATTTTCCCCTACATATGATGCCACCATTTTTTTGATTTGCCTATTTTGCAACATCAATCCAAGTCCAAAATCATCTACTCCGGCGTTGTTAGAGATGCATGTTAAGTCTTTTACCTTGCGACGAACCAATTCTGAAATGGCATTTTCAGGAATGCCACAAAGTCCAAAACCTCCTAGCAAAAATGTCATTCCATCAGACACCCCATCGAGTGCTTTTTCAATTGAATCAACCGTTTTTGTAATCATCGTTATTAGATTAAAAGTCGAAATCAAGCAACGAATCTCCGGAGTTAGAGTCATTGGATTCGATATTATTTGTGTTGCAATCAACAGTTATCCTGAGATTTATTGGGGCTTCAAATTCTTCCTTAGAAATGGATAAGCTGCTGTCGTTGTAACATTTCTTCATAAAAATACCCCAGATAGGTAAGGCCATTGAGGCGCCTTGTCCATAGGTGATCGTTCGAAAGTGCGTCGCACGATCTTCTCCACCTACCCAAACACCAGTAGTCAGGTTTGGAACCATCCCCATAAACCACCCATCTGATTGGTTTTGAGTTGTTCCTGTTTTACCCGCTATGGGGTTTGAAAATTGGTAAGGATAACCAGTGATAATCTCTTTGTAGTATGGGGTATATTTATCTGCCCCAACTGTGCGAAGGCGTACTCCTGATCCTGAATCTGTGACCCCTTCCATGAGTTTTACGGTAACATAAGCTGTTTCCTCACTCAAAACGTCTTTTGTGTTAGGGGTGTTTTGAAACAAAATGGTGCCATTTTTATCTTCGATTCTGAGAACCATTACGGGTTCCGTATAAATACCTTTATTGGCAAATGTGCTATATGCGCCAACCATTTCAAACAGACTGATGTCTGGAGTACCAAGACAAATTGAAGGAACGACAGGTAATTCGGCTGTAATTCCTAGTTTTCGTGCCAAATCGATCACTGGTTGTGGCCCTACTCGATCTATGAGTTTAGCGCTTATCGTGTTAACCGAATTTGCCAAGGCTGCTTTATAGGTGTAGGTTTGCCCATATTTACCCCCAGAGTTTTTAGGAGTCCACGGTCTCGGATTATTGTATTTATTTGCTTCAATAGTAATTTGAGTATCTGGAATGGAATCGCATGGGGACAGCTGAAGCTGATCTATTGCTGTGGCATACAAAAAGGGCTTAAAAGTAGAGCCTACTTGCCGACGACCTTGATTAACCATATCATATTTAAAGTGCTTATAATTGATGCCTCCAACCCAAGCTTTAACATGACCTGTTTGAGGTTCCATCGACATGATAGAGGTTCTTAAAAATGATTTATAATACCTCATTGAGTCAAGAGGTGTCATGATGGTATCTATTTCACCTTGCCAGGAAAATATGCTCATTGGAATAGGCTCATTAAATGCCTTTAAGATTTCGTCATCCGAACTTCCATTTTTTTTCATCACACGCCAGCGCTCTGAGCGTCTCATACTTGTATTCATAAGGCCTTGAATTTCATTTTTATCAAGGTCTATAAATGGCGCTGTTGGATTTCGTTTTAGTGTGTTTTGAACAAAAAACTCCTCTTGCAATCTGGGCATATGCTCATCTACGGCTTCCTCAGCATATTGTTGCATCCTAGAATCGATTGTTGTGTATACTCTAAGTCCATCACTATAGATGTCGTAACTTGATCCATCCGGTTTTTTTGATATTTCTAGGTTGGTCCAATCTTTAAGATAGGCTCTGAGATATTCTCTAAAATAGGCTGCTGGGCCTTGCTGATGGGACTCAGGCGAATATTTTAAAGCAATAGGTAATGCTATTAGAGAGTCCTTGATGTCATCGTCAATAAAGCCGTATTTAGCCGTTTGGGATAATACCACGTCACGTCTCTTTTTGGTGCCTTCTGGATTTCGGTTGGGAAGAGGATTATATAAGGATGAGTTTTTAAACATCCCGACCAGCATGGCTGATTCTTCAATTTTTAAGTCTTTTGGTTCTTTGCCAAAATAAATCCTTGATGCCGAGCGGATACCGTCTGCATTGTTACCAAAATCATAAATATTGAAGTACATGGCAATGATTTCTTCTTTGGTGTATTGCCTTTCTATACGTATGGCTATCACCCATTCCTTAATTTTTTGTAAGGCACGTTCAAATTTATTTTTAGCCACAAGTCCTGTAAAAAACTGCTTTGCCAATTGTTGAGTAATTGTACTAGCCCCACCTCTGCTTCCTAGGTACATAGTAGCTCTTAACGTTCCACGAACATCAATACCTGAGTGGTTTCTAAAACGAACATCTTCAGTGGCGATCAAGGCATCTACCAAATGATTTGGCAATTCATCAAAGCCCATCAAAGTTCGGTTGTCCTCAAAATAAAATTTTCCAATGGTCTTGCCATCTGACGAAATGATTTCGGTGGCCAAATTGGTTTGCGGATTTTCCAATCGAGTATAATCTGGCATTTCGCCGAGAACGCCTATAGATGCCGATACGAACATCAAAATTAATAAGCAGACCCCTGTCATAAAAAATAACCACATGGTTCTGATGAAACGCCAATTATTTGCTCTAGGTTTTTTATCCTTTTTAACGCTCATTTTAATTTGATTTTTCTATTTGAAGGCCAAAGTCGGTAATACCATTTAATAGGGTTACCCCTTTTAAATCTTGGGAGCGACGCATGGCGTGTTCAATATCAAAACTATAAACGCCAATTTCATCAAAATCATATGCCTCTTTGTACCAAAGTTTATGCAGTTTGACTGCGGTCAAACCATCACCCATAAGCTGTCCATCAGGATAGGCCATTTGATATTCTAAGGTGTCTTTCACGACGATGCCGCTGGGCGAGTTCATTGTGGTGATTAAATATAAATTACTGAACTCATAATTTGGGTTCGTTCGCACTAAAACAAAAAGGTCTAAGGGGTCATTTGATTTGTTATCATATTCAAAATGTATGGTATGATGTTCCGGCCAGCCGTTAGGCAACTCTTGAAAAGACGTAAATAATTTTGGAGACTGGCACGCTACCAGAGACATGCAAAATGCCATTATAATAAATGATCTTTCTCTTTTATTTGCCATTGGGGTTTCGTCGTCTTTTAGAATGTCTTTTTTTTGAGCGCTTTGGCGTATCAAATCTTGTCAAGCTATCTTGACCTACCACTTTTTCAAATTCATCTTTAGGTTTAGTTTCTTGACTAATAACATAAGACTCAAGGCTTTCGGGCTTGGTTCCCATTTTATTTAACTGAATAATAGCAGCAACATCGGCGACTTCTATAGGATACCAAGTGATCCATTCACCCTTGTAAGCATACCACATAATCCCTTTGAAAATATCCAATTTTTGACAAATACCTTCACCTCTCTGAGTTGCTAATTTGATTTCGCTACTTGGAAAGTCTTTAAGCGCAGACAAATAGGCGTCTAATTCAAAGTTTAAACAGCATTTTAGCTTACCACATTGTCCAGCTAATTTTTGTGGATTAAGCGACAATTGTTGATATCTGGCGGCGGCGGTGGTGACGGATCGAAAGTCAGTTAACCATGTTGAACAGCACAATTCCCTCCCACAAGAACCAATACCTCCAAGTCGCGCCGCCTCTTGTCGAAGTCCAACTTGACGCATTTCTATGCGGGTGTTAAATTCCCTTGCGAACATTTTAATCAATTCTCTAAAATCTACACGCTGATTGGCTGTATAAAAAAAAGTGACTTTACTCCCGTCGCCTTGATATTCAATGTCAGAGATTTTCATCTTTAGATTTAAATCGATGGCCACTTGACGAGCGCGCACTTGCATCACTTCTTCTTTGTCTCTGAGCTCAATCCATTTATCGATATCACGTTGAGAAGCTAAACGATAAATTATTTGAGGGTTTTCATCAAATGACGCTTTTTTACGTTGCATTTGAACTTTTACCAATTGACTCGTGAGTGTTACGGTCCCAATATCAAAGCCATATTCTGCTTGAGTTGCAACAACATCACCGATTTTTAAGTTAAGTTTTTTGGTGTTTTTAAAAAAACCTTTGCGGCTGTTTTTAAATCTGATTTCAACCCCGTCAAAAGGCGTTTCTCCTTCAGGTGATTCCATATTTGCAAGCCAATCAAAAACAGTCAATTTGTTACAGCCGTTAGTGCCGCAGGTCCCATTGTTTTTACAGCCTTTCGGCTGACCATTTGTTCCACTACCGCAGCTATTACAAGCCATCCGATTTCTTCTTGTTTTAGATTAAATGCCCAATTTAATTTAGGCATTAAAGAGCTCCATAAAGGTAGCATTATCCATTGATTAAAAAAATCTACTAAACTGTTGGGTTTTTAAATACAGTTCGGATGTCACGTAAATTTTTCTTGTATGGCAAATTATCCGCACGACCCTTCTTAAAAATATCGTTACTATTCCCTTGACCCTGGCGCATTTTCTTTTGTTCTTCAGCTGGTAAATGATGTATCTCCATGCAGGTGCTAGAACAACAATTGTCTAAAGCCGTCTTACAAGCCTCACATTGAATGAAGAGTAAATGACAGGCGTCGTTCGCACAATTGGTGTGGGTATCGCAAGGTGCGCCACATTGATGGCATTCTGAAATTATTTCGTCACTAATTCGCTCACCCCTTCGCTGGTCAAAGACAAAATTCTTACCAACAAACTTGTTTTCAAGACCTTTATTGTAAACTTGCCGGGCATACTCGATTATACCTCCTTCAAGCTGATAAACTTTCTCAAATCCTTTATGTTTGAAATAAGCACTAGCCTTTTCGCAACGAATACCACCAGTGCAATACATCACCAAATTCTTTTCCTTTTTATAGGCTGACAAATCCTCTTCTATGATTGGTAAGGATTCACGAAAGGTGTCCACATCGGGCGTTATAGCATCAACAAAATGACCTATTTCACTTTCGTAATGATTACGCATATCCACCAAAATAGTGTCATCCTGCTCTACCAATTCGTTAAATTTTTCAGCTGTTAAATGAATACCAATGTTGGTCACGTCGAAAGAACTGTCATTTAAACCATCTGCAACAATTTTTTGTCGCACTTTAATTTTCAATTTTAAAAATGAAAAATCGTCATGCTCAATGGCAATATTCAATCTCACCCCTTTCAGAAAATCGATAGAGTCAAGATGGGCTTTGAATTCGTCAAAAAGGCTTGCTGGGACAGATAATTGGGCATTGATACCCTCGTTGGCTACATAAATACGACCCAGTACGTCTAGGGTGTTCCATTTAATAAATAGTGCGTCTCGAAATTGCTGGGGCTCATCAATTTTCGCGTATTGATAGAAAGACAAGGTCATTCTTTTTTGACCAGCATCTTTGATGAGCTTAGCACGTTCTTTGGCACTTAATGTGTTGTACAGTTGCATGCTATACTAGATTAAGTTAAACAAATTACTTTAGCAAAGATAGTACTTTGTTAAAGAGGGTCAAAAATCTAATGTGCAATATCAAAAACAGTTAGAAAATGACGACAGAAATTAGTAAATTAGCAACCCGCAATTATTAAATATAAACAGCATGAGTTCAGATAAAGCAGCCAAAATAAAAGCACTTCAACTAACCCTAGACAAACTGGATAAATCCTACGGTAAAGGAACCGTGATGCGCATGAGTGATAGCGCTGTTGTGGATGTTGAAGCCATTCCTTCTGGATCTTTAGGTTTAGACATTGCAATGGGCGTTGGAGGTTATCCTCGTGGTCGGGTTATTGAAATTTATGGACCAGAGTCATCTGGAAAAACAACCCTGACCTTGCATGCTATTGCACAAGCTCAAAAAGCTGGAGGTATTGCCGCCTTTATTGATGCCGAACATGCTTTTGATCGCTTTTATGCTGAAAAGTTAGGTGTTGATATTGATAACCTCATCATTTCTCAGCCCGGTCACGGAGAGCAAGCCTTAGAAATTGCCGATAACTTAGTGCGATCTGGAGCTATAGATATAATTGTGATTGATTCTGTTGCCGCATTAACACCTAAAAGTGAAATTGAAGGCGAAATGGGAGACTCTAAAATGGGGCTTCATGCCCGTTTGATGTCTCAAGCCTTGAGAAAACTTACAGGATCCATCAGTAAAACCAACTGTACTATGATTTTCATTAATCAGCTTCGTGAAAAAATCGGGGTAATGTTTGGAAATCCTGAAACCACTACTGGTGGTAATGCCTTAAAATTCTATGCCTCTGTGCGTTTAGACATCCGCAGATCTACGCAAATCAAAGATACTGACGGCGCTGTTTTAGGTAACAAAACGAGAGTTAAAGTGGTTAAAAATAAAGTAGCTCCGCCATTCAAACTTGCCGAATTCGATATCATGTTTGGAAAAGGTATTTCTAAAACTGGTGAAATTATTGATATCGCAGTTGAGCAAGAATTAATCAAAAAAAGTGGGTCATGGTTTAGTTATGGCGACACAAAATTAGGTCAAGGTAGAGATGCCGTTAAAAATCTTATTGAAGATAATCCTGAATTAATGGAGGAGTTGGAAAATAAGATTAAAGAAAATTTAAAAGGCTAGACCCCTCGAGCAATGACTTCCTTCAGCATCAGTTGACGTGTTGCCTCCTTGAGTTTCGGAAGGTCTTTAAGCGTAAGTCCTTTAGTCTCAATAATTGGCATCACATGAGTTAATAACTTTCCAGGACCGCCGCTGAAATATGTGAATGAAAATAGCTTTTTTGGACCCACAAATATCATAGGGACAATGGGGATTTGATATTCAATTGCCAATCGAAAAGCACCGTTTTTAAACGCATCTAAATCAACCGCCTCGTCAGGCACTCCTCCTTCTGGAAAAATGCCAATACTAAATCCCGCATCTAGCCGTGCTTGTGCTTGTGGATAAACATTTATACGACTCTCAGTAGTTGACCGGTTTACAAGAATGCAGGACTTTCTATAAAAAAATCCGAATACTGGGATTTTCTCTAGTTCTTGTTTTCCTACAAAAACAATTGGATTGTTTTTTACCACATCAAGCATAAGCATTGGATCCAACATGGATGTGTGATTCCCGATGAACATGTAGTTTTTGCCCTTTTCTAATGTCGTTTCAGAAGTAATGGACCAGCGGTATCCCATGCCAAATAACAAAATACGACCCCAGAGACGGGCCAATTTATAAAATGTAGGATACCATTCCAGACGTGATAAAAAAATCAACATAAAAGGTGACACTACAAGAATAATAAGACCCGCAAGCACATAAAACCAGCTGCGATAAAGGATCCAAAAAAGGCATTTAAACATATACATAGTCTGTAAATCTACAAATTGAGAAACACGAACTTAGCGAAAATCAATGGTAGAAAGCCTTTTTATCTTTTTTTTGATCAAAACACACAGCCCGTGATTGTCAAAATCCTAAATTTGCAATTAATAGACTCATGATATGGCACGCATTTTAACAGGCATTCAAAGCACCGGAACACCTCATTTAGGGAACATTTTAGGAGCGATCAAGCCCGCAATTGATATGAGTATTGATGCCGCAAACGAATCATTTCTTTTTATTGCAGACCTGCATTCCTTAACTCAAATTAAGGATACACAAACACTAACAGAAAACACCTACGCTACTGCCGCTGCATGGCTTGCTATGGGTCTAGATCCAATTAGAACAGTTTTTTATCGACAAAGTGATGTTGCTCAAGTAACCGAATTGGCTTGGTATCTGAGTTGTTTTTTCCCTTATCAACGGTTGACGCTAGCACACAGTTTTAAGGATAAGGCCGATCATTTGGAGGATGTCAATTCTGGGCTGTTTAACTACCCGATGCTTATGGCTGCTGATATTTTGTTGTATGACGCCAATATTGTTCCTGTTGGTAAAGACCAATTGCAGCATCTAGAAATGACACGTGATGTAGCTGGTAGGTTTCACGCCCAATTGGGAGAAACTTTCGTTTTGCCTGAAGCCCAAATAGAGAAGCAGACCATGTATGTCCCTGGTATTGATGGACAAAAAATGAGTAAAAGTAAAAACAACACAATCAACATATTTTTACCCGAAAAACAATTGCGCAAACAAATTATGGCTATTCAAACTGACAGTACTGCTTTGGAAGATCCAAAAAATCCAGATGGTTGTAATTGTTTTGCCCTATACAAATTGATGGCGTCAGAAAAAGATGTTGAAACAATGAAGCAAAATTATTTATCGGGTGGTTATGGCTACGGTCATGCCAAACAAGCACTTTTTGAGCTACTTTTGGAAACTTTTAAAACGCCTCGCTTACGCTTCAATCATTTTATGACTAACAAAAGTGAGCTCGATACGGTTTTAGCTAATGGAGCAAAACGCGCACAACTCGTTGCCAACAAAGTACTCAAACGGGTGCGCTTAAAGTTTGGCTATCAAGTTTAAATCGCTTCAAATATTTTGCCTGGTAGAGACCTAACAGCACCTTTCAATTCTAATTGTAATAAAACACTTGCCGTTTCATGGGTAGTCATCTGGCAATTCAAAGCCATCTGATCCAAATGCTCTTTGCCAGATTCTTGTAGATAATTGAAAACCTGCTGTTCTGATACTGTCAAATCCAAAAAGAGAGATTTCTGAATAGATTTGGCGTTTTCATCTTGTCCCCACCCCATCCAATAAATCAAATCTACTGCGGAACATATCATTTGCGCTTTTTGAGAAATGATCAAACGATTACACCCTGAACTTCGAACATCTGACGGGCGTCCCGGAACGGCAAAGACATCACGGTTATAACCTAAGGCCATATCTGCAGTTATAAGACTGCCTCCTTGGATGCCAGACTCAATTACCACTGTAGCCTGAGACAGCCCCGCAATTATGCGATTTCGTCGTACAAAATTCTTACTTGTAATTTTCGTTTTACTCCAAAACTCGGTAACCAAAGCCCCATTGTTCATAATATCATCAATATACCTCGAGTGCTCCTTTGGATAAATATGGTCGAGCCCATGACCCAAGCAAGCTATGGTTTCAAGTTTGTTTTCAATGGCGGATTTGTGTGCAACTATATCAACCCCAAAAGCCAAACCAGATACGACGGTAGGATTTTGGAAGGCCAAACCTTCGACAAAAGATTTGCAAAAAGCGATGCCATGAGGTGTTACTTTTCTGGTACCAACCAAGGCGATGGGTCGTTTCGATTCAAGGTTCGAACTGCCAGCTACAAACAATACCAAAGGACCATCAATACAATGTTTGAGGTATTCGGGGTAATTCGCGTCAAGAAAATAAAGTCCCTTAATACGGCGTTTGTACATATAATTCAGCTCGGCTTCTGCAGCTTTAAGATTATCCTTTATTTTCAGTTGAGAAGTCACGATTCTCCCGATACCATCGATTTTAAGTAAATTAGACGGCTTTTCTTTGAATATGGCTTCGGGTGTTCCACAATGACTGATGAGTTTTTTTGCAATAATATCACCAACTTGCGAAACATGTTGCAAAGCCATAGCGTAAAGTAAAGTTTCGGATGACATTTTATTCTAATTGATTTAGGGCTGCCTAAAAATAATAAAACTTGCTTGAAATTGACATTTAGATTTTCATAAGAGTGAAAAATAATTATCTTTGGTTGATGCAATTACATGATTTTATCAGCGATTTAATTTACCGTTACGACTGTGTCGTAGTACCTGGGTTTGGTGCTTTTTTGAGTCAGCAGCAGCCTTCAAAAAGTCATGAATTGTCGCATGCTTTCTATCCGCCTTCAAAACAATTGTCTTTTAATAGTCAATTGACCAATAACGATGGACTGTTGGCCAATCATATGGTTCTCCTTGAAGGCATTTCATATGAAATTGCCTGCAGTAGGATTGCCAAGATTGTTACAGATTGGCAAAATGCCCTATTAAATAATGAATTAGTCATACTAAAAGATATCGGTCAGTTTCGTCAAACCAATGATACTTTAGCTTTTGAACCGTCTTATCACATCAACTATTTGATGGACTCATTTGGACTTTCTGCTGTTGTGGCAAAACCGATTTTGAGAGAAGAAGAAACTCCAGTAGTGCCTATTTCTAGAAGTCGCTCGGGTGGTGGTTTCATGAAATACGCTGCCGTATTTGTGGTAGCCTTAGCCATTTCTGGATATTACCTCAACTCGCAATTGAAATCAGTCAATGACTTTAACAATATTGTTGAGCAAACGGTACAAAATGAGCTCAATCAAGAAATTCAACAGGCGACTTTTGTGATTGAAAGCCCTTTACCTGCTGTGACAATAGAAGTGCCTGTAGACACTCAGGAAACTCCGAAATTTCATATTATCGCTGGCGCCTTTAGAGTAGAAGACAATTCGAAACGCGCCCAAGCTCATTTGATTGCTAAAGGATTCAAAAATTCAGAACTTCTTGGTCAAAACAGTTATGGACTGCATCAAGTTACTTATGACAGTTATTTTAGTGCCGAAGAAGCTCGAGATGCTCTTGCTGTGATTAGACTTACGTTTAATCCAGATGCTTGGTTACTGATTGACAAAGAGTAATTTTATTCTGTAGATCTTAGTTTAAACTTTTGATATGACGAAAACACCTAAAGAATCACTAACCGTGATGACTGATTTGGTATTACCAAGCGAAACTAATCCGCTAAACAACCTTTTTGGAGGTGAACTTTTAGCCCGAATGGATCGGGCAGCCAGTATCACCGCGCGTCGTCATTCAAATCAACTTGTAGTAACAGCTTCAGTCAATCACGTGAGTTTTGGACGAACGGTTCCCTTAGGAAGTATTGTAACTGTGGAAGCCAAAGTTTCAAGAGCTTTTAAAACGTCAATGGAAATTTATATCGACGTTTGGGTCAATGATAGCCTTGCTGGAAAAAGCAAAAAAGCAAACGAAGGTATTTACACATTTGTAGCTGTAGATCAGTCAGGTAGGCCAGTTGAAGTGCCCCAATTGAAGCCAGAAACTGAAGAGGAAAGAGAACGATATGCGAGTGCCCTTCGACGCAAGCAGCTCAGCCTTATTTTATCCAAAAAAATGCACCCTAAAGACGCTACCGAACTAAAAGCATTGTTCCTAAAATCAGAATAAACTACATCTTATAAATCCAGTTCGCTGGATTTTGAGGTTTAGTGTCCATAAATACACTAAAATTCAAAACAGACTCCCCGTTCGAATTGTTTTTTAGTACACGTCCAATGCTTTGTTTAGCCGAGACTTTATCTCCTTTTTTAACTGAAATTTCAGTGAGATTACGGTAAATAGTGAAATAATTACCATGCTGAATCATGATTGTGGTATTTCCGTATTTTGGCGCCATGATAGCATACACTTCGCCTTGAAATACGGCACGTACATTTTCCCCTTCGGGAGTAGCAATCCGGACGCCTTGTGAATCAATAATAGCAGTCTTAACCACTGGATGCGCCTGTTTGCCAAATCGTAAAACGACCACACCCTTTTCTACTGGCCAAGGCAGTTTGCCGTTATTGGCTGCAAAACTAGCCGCAAGCGCCTTGTCTTCAGGGGTAAGGGAAAATGATTTCGACGTTGCCGATTTACCAACTGCTGTATTTGATTTTTCTCGGGCCTCTCGTATCAAGCTGGCAATTTCTTTATCAATAGCATTTGACTCTTTTTGTTTTTGCGCTATTTGACGCTCATAGGTGGATAGGTTTTTAGTCAACTCCGCAATTAATACCCTGTTGGTTTCGCGCTCCAATTCAATAAGCCTTTTAGCTTCCCGGTTGACACTTATCAATTTATCTTTTTCAGATTTTTGAGCCAATAAATCCTTTGTTTTAAGTTGCAATGCTTCGGTTTGTTCGGCAATCAGGTCAGCTTGTTGTTTTTGGTAATTGGCATATTGCTTGATATATCTTAAACGTAAATAAGCCTGTTGAAAATTTTCAGCACTGAGTACAAACATAAGCTTGCTTTGTTCGTTTCTAGCTTTGAATGATCTCACAATCATTGTGGCGTATTCATCCTTGCGTTTTTGTAACTCTTTGCGCATTCGAGCAATTTGGACCTGATTGTTATTTATTTGCCTTGTCAACAAATTAATCTGTTCGTTAGTGACTTCTATTAGGTTTTGACGTACACGTAACTTTAAATCCAAATCTTCAATTTGAGACAATACGGACTTTTGTTCTGTTTTTCCTTTAATGACTAAGGTATTGATCTGATCGATTTCTTTTTGAAGTGCTTGGCGGCGTTGCTCCAGTTGCTCTTGGTCCTTTTGAGCGAAAATATGATGATTGACACTAGTCATCAGCACCAGTAGTAATACCGTGAAGTGTTTTAAATTCATAAAGCCGATCGTTTATATCCTGAAGGAATGTTAAAGGGAAAGTTTAGCGCCTGCTCAAATCTCATCGATTTCAACTGCAATTCAATTTGACTCAATTCATTACCTTCAGTTACTGTAATCACTATAGTTTCGGGAATCAACTTGCCATCAATATTTTGGTAGGACTTATAATTTACCATAACACTTCTTTGACCTTCAAATTGCGCAACATACTGCTGGTCTGCCAGCATATGACTGGAATTGATCCTAACACGAAAATCTAAATTGTCCCCAGGTTTTGTTTTAAGTTCATACTGAGAATTGGTAAAAGTCAATTCAAGATTTTTGGAAGGAAAGTCTAAAATAGCTTGTCCAAGAATAAGGTTTTGAAGTTGAAGAAAATTCAAATCGAGGCCAATCCATCGGGACAAAATATCAAAGTTGCCGTCAAAATAAGAGCGATCCAACTTATTGTAAAACTGAACACCTTCAGTTGTTACTATCGCTCTAACTATGTTTAGAGTGGCATTGAGCCATATTTTTTCGTTCTTAGCCATTCTCATAGCAAGGGTGTAACCCATCTCACTTTCTCCCGTTACTATGGATACAGATATTTTCCCTTGTAAATTTTTGAATGTGGCCGCTGCCCTATTATGCGAAGCTAGCAATGGTTTGACGGTGACCGTTTCGTCAGGTTTATTACTTGTCTTTACAATTTTCGAACTACCACAACTGGAAAACAAGAAACATGCTAAAACGCAATTCAGGAAAAATGTCTGTTTCGTGATGGTCATTCTAAATCCTTTTTCTTAGAGCTGTACAAATCTACCATTTCATCTTGATTTAAGGCAGAATAGGCCAATATCAATTCATCATAGAAAGACCCCTCCAAATCTTGCCCTGAAATCACAAACGCCAAACCAGTCTCTAATATTGCTGCTGCCTCTTGCCATCGGCTTAAACGGTTAAGTGCTATACCATTCAAAAGATATAACCGCGGTTGAGCAGGGTAGTACATCAGGCCTTCATCTGACAAGCGGAGCGCATCTTCGTTTTGCGATAAACGCAAATAGATGTCAGTTTTTAATGTTAAAGTCAATAAATCATTTGATGGGGCATATTGAATAAGGAGTTCTAATAATTCATTTGGCTTGGTCTCAATAAAATCAGTAGTGATCATTTTTAAAACCTCTGATTTTATTTGAGAAGAAGCATCTTTATCGGCCCATTGGTTTTGAATTTCAAGCAACGCCAGATCCCATTTTTTGGAAGTTATCAAAAGTTCTAAATCTTCTTTATAATCTTTTTGTGCTTTAGGCGTCATCAAGCTTAACAACAGTGCGCGTTTTTCTTGTCTCGATGGGGTGGTTTTATATTGACTTTCCAAATCATTGAGTTCCATCAAGGCGTCCGTAAAACGTCCTTGTTCTATATAAAAAGATACCAAGTCCTCTTGATAGTCTGGATGCATAGAAGCTAATCTTTTAAGGACCTGTAGGACTTTGTCATCAGCGGCCATATCCTCGTACAACGCATATAATGCATTGAGAATCCATTCGTCATCTGGTCGGTACTTGTCCGATTCCAATAGAGCCATTTCGGCTAAGTCGTATTGCTTTAAGAGGCGAAGGTTTTTGCCTAACTCAAAATAAATAGCAGCATCTGAAGGCTTTAAGACGACTGCTTCATTCAACAAAGATACGGCGCGTTCAAAATTTCCTAAAGTACGCTCTTTGATTGCATCAAAAAAAATAGCCTCAACTGAAGGTGTGGACTTTTCAAAATTGGGCTGAGCCCAAAGTGAAGATGTAAAAAGACATCCAACGACCAAAACAAAAAAAGTCATTGCTTTCATTTTACTTTGTTCCTGTGCTCCCAAAGCCACCAGAGCTGCGTTCAGAGTCCGAAAGGGAATCGGCAACTTTCCATATGACTCGCTCGTGTTTTGCCACTACAAGCTGCGCAATGCGCTCTTGTGGTGGTATTATAATTGGCTCATTCGAAAGATTCACTAAAATAACTCCTATTTCACCGCGATAATCAGCATCAATGGTGCCTGGGGCATTGAGAACTGATAGTCCCAGTTTGGCCGCCAAACCACTTCGCGGTCTTACTTGTGCTTCATAACCCAAAGGGAGTTCTATAAAAAGCCCCGTTTTAACGATGGCGCGATCCAAGGGAGCGAGTGTTAAGGGGGAATCGAGCACTGCTCTTAAATCCATTCCCGCTGACCCTTCAGTTGCATAGGCTGGTAGGGGCAAGTTACTAGTGTTTCTAATCTTTATAATCATGTTGATCTGCGATTTATAATGATAAACTTCAACGGCTTGAGGTTTTTGCGTTCTGTCCAACCGACAAAGGCTACAAACAGAACCAATAATAATATTCCCACAATGTAAACGCCTCTAAAATAATAAAATGAAACAAAGGCAGCAGTGGTACTAAGCACTAAATACACGACAATTTTTGGCCAATTATAAGGTATGGGGTAATACTTTGCGCCAATACATGCCGATAATAAAGCCATGAAGCCGTAAGCCGACAATGTGGCCAAGGCCGAACCTTTGAATCCAATTATAGGAATTAGCCAAAAATTTAATCCTAATGTGATTATGGCACCAATAATAGAAAACATCAGACCATAGTTTGTACGGTCTGTAATTTTATACCAGACTGACAAGTTATGATAGATCCCTAAAAAGAAATTCGCCAATAAAATAATCGGCACTATCCACATAGCTTCCCAGTAGGATTCACTCCTGATAATAAAAGGTTTAATGAAATCGGCAAAAACTGCAACACTTAAAAGAATAACACTTCCAATAATGACAAAAACCTCTAGTATTTGTGCATACTGTTGTTGGGGATTTTCTTGCTTAGCCTGCTTAAAATAATACGGCTCAATTCCCAAACGAAAGGCTGTTCCGAAAAGTGTCATAAAGATGGCTAGTTTATAACAAGCCGAGTACATTCCTATTTGAATGTCGGACTGATCATCTGGCAACAATTTATCGAGCAATATACGGTCGAACGTCTCATTAATCGCAAAAGCTAATCCAGCAATCAAAATAGGCCAAGCGTAACCTAACATCGACCGCAGTAACTTGAAGTCGAAGCGGTAACTGCAACTGCGATAGAATGGTAACAACAAAAGGAGTGTAATGCTGCTAGCAATAAGGTTTGCGACAAAAATATAATTGATTTCAAATTGATGGCGAATCGCAAAATCGTACCATGAGTCTGATTTGACCCAATTCTTGAGTTCTAATAAGAAAAAAATGTTTAGTGAAAGACTTAAGGCTACATTAATAATTTTTATTATCGCGTATCTCATAGCTTTTCCGTTGGCTCGAAGCCAGGCAAAAGGAATAACCGCTAAGGCATCAAGGGCTAATATTTTAGCCACTAAAGAAAAATGGCTGTCTTGAATGTCTAATAATGTCGCCAGCTGTTTTTGTCCAAAAAACGACAAAATAACAAAAACTAAAGACGTAAATATTAAGGCAATCGCGGCCGTTCCTTCAACTTTTTTAGAATCATTTTCTTTATAAAAAAATCTAAAAAAAGCCGTTTCCATTCCATAGGAAAGCAAAACATTAAATAGAACAAACCATGAAAAAATAATAGAAACAGTGCCATAATCTGCGACAGATCCTAAGACACCTGCGGTAGTGTAAAGCGGAACCAAAAGGAAACTCAACATTCTTGGAATGACAGTAGCCAATCCATAAATAGCTGTTTGTTTAAAAAGGTTCTGGTAATGCTTCAATTATTGGTCGTTAAGATTTGGAGTCCCCGGATAGTAGACCGTTGGACGTTTTTCAAGATTATTAATTTTAAAATAACCAGATCGTCTACCAACAGCATATCTTACTGTGCAATGATTCCCCGATTTAGTCGGTGGATTTGGTTTTGTACTTGGCAATTGGTTGCCATATTCATCTTTGGGGTCAGCGGCCATGAGCATTTCTGAAGATGTGTTAGATGAAAATCGTGCCACAAAAGCATTCCCTTTCTGAAGCATCGCGGCTTTTAAAGACATGAAATGAACCGAGTCAAGTTGAATGGATGAATCTTCCAACTGAATATTGATTTCGTAACCTCGACTGCCTTTAGCTTGACCGGAAACATACTCATAATAGTAAGCAGAAACTATGGGTGCTGGAGGATTGTCTTGAATGGATAAAGACGATTTACAGGAGGCCAGAAGTAGGATAAATAGAATGAAGGGTTTGATGTGCATAATAACTTTGTTAGATAACAAAGCTAAGCAAAGTATTTAACCATTCAACGCTTCTGCGCCACCAACTATTTCCAAAATTTCATTTGTAATGGCTGCTTGACGCGCTTTGTTGTAGGTCAATTTGAGTTGATCTCTTAATTCTGTAGCATTATCTGTTGCTTTGTGCATGGCTGTCATACGAGCTCCGTGTTCACTTGCAAACGAATCTCGTATAGCTTTGTAAAGCTGTGTTTTTAGGGCTTTCGGAATTAATTGGGATACAATCTCAGTCTTGCTTGGTTCAAAGAGATAATCCCCTTCAACACTGCCACCTTCTACCGGAATTAGAGGCAGGTAATCTTCGACCATCACCTCTTGAGTAGCTGCATTTTTAAACTTATTGTACACCAACTCAATTTTATCATAATCACCTTTCGAAAATCGACCCATCAGATCGTCAGCAACTTCTGCTACATTAGCAAAAGTTAGATCCTCATATATTGCACTGTGGTTAGCAACAACATTTCCATTTTTTGAAAAGGCATCATTCGCCTTTTTTCCAATAGCCATATAATCGGTTTGTACACCCTTTTGACGATTTTCCTTTGAAGCGGAGGCTGCCTTTATAATATTTGCATTAAAAGCCCCGCACAAACCTCTGTTTGATGTAATAGCAACCACTAAAACCTTTTTCACTTGGCGTTGTTGAGTAAACTGGCTGCCATTATCAGCACCCATTGTAGCGCTTAGATTTTGAAGCAAGTCGGTTAACTTATTGGCATATGGGCGCATGGCAGTAATCGCATCTTGAGCTTTTTTGAGTTTAGCAGCAGATACCATTTTCATGGCGCTAGTGATTTGCATGGTCGATGAGACCGATGCTATCCTGTTCCGTATGTCTTTTAAGTTAGCCATTACTGATCAGTTGGTGATTAATATTTAGAAGATAAATCTTTACAAACAGCTGTTAACGTATCTGTAATTTCATCTGTAAGTTTTCCTGCCTTCAAGGCATCAAGAGTGTCTCTGTGTTTGGCATTTAGAAACTCAATAAAATCACGTTCAAATTCTTTGATTTTTTCCACAGGCACATTACGTAACAAGTTCTTAGAGCCAGCGTAAATAATAGCAACTTGATCTTCAACCGTATAAGGATCATTTTGCGCTTGTTTTAAGATTTCCACATTACGCTTTCCTTTTTCGATGACATTCAATGTAGCTGCATCAAGGTCAGAACCAAATTTGGCAAAAGCTTCTAATTCACGGTATTGTGCCTGATCAAGTTTTAGTGTTCCTGCCACTTTTTTCATTGATTTGATCTGAGCCGATCCGCCCACACGTGAAACGGAAATCCCTACGTTAATCGCTGGCCTTACGCCAGAGTTAAACAAATCCGACTCAAGGAAGATTTGACCATCGGTAATCGAGATTACGTTAGTCGGAATGTAAGCTGACACGTCACCCGCTTGGGTTTCAATAATTGGTAATGCTGTTAACGAACCGCCACCTTTAACTACTGATTTCAAAGAATCTGGCAAATCATTCATGTTTTTCGCGATGTCGTCGTCGGCTATAACTTTTGCCGCACGTTCCAGCAATCGAGAGTGTAAATAAAATACGTCTCCCGGGTAAGCCTCACGTCCTGGAGGACGACGAAGCAATAAAGATACTTCGCGATAGGCTACTGCTTGTTTAGATAAATCATCGTAAACAATTAGGGCTGGACGGCCCGTGTCTCTGAAATACTCACCAATTGCAGCACCCGCAAATGGCGCATAAACTTGCATTGGCGCAGGATCAGAAGCGTTGGCAGCCACAATAACTGTATAGGCCATGGCACCTTTATCTTCTAATGTTTTTGCAATTCCCGCAACAGTAGAGGCTTTTTGACCCACCGCAACATAAACACAAAATACTGGCTGTCCTGCATCATAAAATTCTTTTTGGTTCAAAATGGTATCAATACAAACCGTTGTTTTACCTGTTTGACGGTCGCCAATAACCAATTCACGTTGGCCACGGCCAACTGGAATCATCGCATCAATTGACTTAATTCCTGTTTGCAAAGGCTCATCAACAGGCTGACGGAAGATAACACCTGGAGCTTTACGCTCTAATGGCATTTCATATAAGTCACCACCAATTGGTCCTTTACCGTCTATCGGATTTCCGAGAGTATCGACGACTCGGCCAACCATATTATTACCGACTTTAATTGATGCAATCCGCTCCGTTCGTTTAACTGTAGCGCCCTCTTTAATATCCTGAGAAGGTCCTAACAACACAACGCCAACATTGTCTTCTTCCAAATTCAGAACGATGCCCTCGAGACCGTTTCCAAAATCTACAAGCTCGCCATACTGTGCATTAGACAATCCATAAACGCGTGCAATACCGTCACCAATAGTTAGTACAGTACCCACTTCATCGAGGGTGGCGCCAGAATTAACGCCCTCTAATTGTTGTTTTAAAATTGCTGAAATTTCAGCTGGTTTAACGTCTGCCATGATTCTATTGTAATGTTAATACTCTTTCTAATTGGTTTAATTGGTTGGTAATGCTAGCATCGTATTGTTGATCATCAATACGTAATACAAATCCACCAACAACGCTTGGATCTATAATTTTTTCCAAACTAACTGTTTTGTTTGTTAAAGCTTTAATTTTAGCCAAGATCTGTGCTTCTAGGTCAGGGGTCATTTCAACGGCTGTTGTGACTTGAGCCGTAATTTTTCCCTGAGAAACATCGTAGGCTTCCATAAATCTTTTGGCCACATGACTCATCAGCGGAAGGCGTTTATTGCCGTCGAGTAATTCGATCAATTTCACTGAAAGTTCATTCAAAGATGGAAACCCTAATGTTAAAACTTCTTTTTTTGCCGCTCCCTTAATAACCGCATTTTGCAATATGTTATCCAAAGCGGGTGATGCATCGATTGATTCTGAAATCAAGACCATGTCATTATAAATCTCCTGAGCAACATCTTGCTCTTGAGCAGCGCTCAGGAGGGCTTTAGCATATCGAAAAGCGGCACGATTTCCAAACATGGGTTAATTAATTTTGGCGTCTTTCAGTAATGATTCGACGTATAATTCTTGTTTATTGTCATTAGACAATTCGGCCTGTAAAACTTTTTGAGCAATATCGATAGATAACAAAGCAACTTGAGACTTCAAATCAGCGATGGCAGTTTGTTTTTCAGTGATAATCGCTTGTTGTGCTTGCTGCATCAATTTGCTTGCCTCAGTGCGAGCCTCTTCTTTAGCTTCTTCGATCATTTTGTTTTTCATGTCGCGAGCTTCTTTTAGCATCGCATCACGTTCAATATGAGCTTCTTTCAATAATTTTTCATTGTCGGACTGCAAGTTTTCCAAATCACGCTTTGCCTTTTCAGCTGATTCTAAAGCTGACCTAATTCCTTGCTCACGCTCATTAACCGCATCTAAGATGGGTTTCCAAGCATATTTTTTTAGTAAAAACAACAGGATAACAAACGCTAGCGATTGCCACACAAAGAGTCCAAGTGAAAATTCTTCTAATAGTTTTTCCATAATCTAAAACTTATATTGACTAATCTTTTAATAAAAACAACCTTGCAACCAACCGTTGCAAGGCTGTTTAAGTTATTCATTAAACTGCGAATAACGCAGCGAAACCAATACCTTCGATAAGAGCAGCTGCGATTAGCATAGCAGTTTGAATTTTTCCGTAGGCTTCAGGCTGACGAGCGATAGCTTCCATTGCGGAACCACCGATACGACCGATACCCATACCTACTCCAATTACTACTAAACCTGCGCCTACAATTGCTGGAATTTCCATGATATATATATTAAAAGTTAAACATTCAAATTATTACTAATGTGCCTCATCGTGATGTTCTTCAACGGCAAAACCAAAATATAAAGCAGACAACATTGTAAAAATATATGCCTGCAATAGTGCCACCAACACTTCGATTAAGGAAATGGCAAATGCCAGTCCAAATGACAAGGTGCTGCCTAACCAGCTCTTAAAAATAAACATTAGCCCGATCAAGCTCATCAATACAATGTGACCAGCCTGCATGTTAGCATACAAACGAATTAATAATGAAAACGGTTTGATAAAAACGCCTAATAATTCAATTGGTGCTAAAATGATTTTCATTGGAACAGGAACGCCTGGCATCCAAAAAATGTGTTTCCAGTAGTTTTTATTTCCGGTAAAATTGGTGATCAAAAAGGTTAATAGCGCCAAAGAAAAGGTAATGGCAATATTTCCTGTAACGTTAACACCAAACGGTGTCAGTCCAAATATGTTTAGAAACCAAATGAAAAAAAAGATTGTGAGCAAATAACTCATATATCTTCTGTAGTGTTTTTCCCCAATATTAGGAATAGCAATTTCATCTCTAATATACAATACTATTGGTTCGAAAAACCTACCTGCTCCTTGAGCAATTCCTTTGTTTGATCCATAAGATCTAGCCAAACCACGAAACAAAAAAAACATCAATGTGCATGTCACTAAAATCATGAACACACTTTTAGTCAAGGAAAAATCTAGTGGTTTAATATTGGTTGCGTGGTTCTGATCGTCATACTTGATCGTTCCCTCAGCATCTGTTTTGTATATTTTATTATGATCTATGGCATAGTAGTTTCCACCAACTTCGGCAACTGATTCGCCGTGATGAAATTTTGAGGAAGAAAATATTTTTAAACCATCATCCCACAAAATTACGGGTAGTGGAAATCCTATGTAATGATGCTGACCTTGATCATCTGTGTAAGAAGTTAGGCTAAAGTCGTATGAATCCAGAAGGTGATGTGCTATATAGGCTTTAATTTCCGCTTTTTTATCTCCTTGGGGTGCGTCAGTAGATGCGCTTAACGATGATGTGAAACCTAAGAAAAGGGCCAATAAAACGCTGTACTTGTTTACTCTATACATTAGGTGCGATTTCAACTGCTTTAAATCGCTGCAAAGGTAGGTTTTTATGTATTAAACAAAAAAGAATATTTGGGCTTTATTTTACTTGTAATTAATTTGTAGAAATCGCCAGACTCCAAGTTACAAACGATCAAATTCAAGGGTGAGCAACATGTTACCTGAGAGCTCCTCGGTGTCCATTAAATGGTTAATTGGCACCAAAGCCGATAAAACTAAATTAGTTTGAGTTAAGACATTTATGTTAAACAATGTCGGTTCCCCTTGAAATTCGGTTGTTAGTAAATCTCCGCTTATTGACCAATAAGAAGTCTCTAATGCAGTGTTTGGGTAATAATATTCTTCCGAAATACCTGCCCCACTGATTGTTACAACAATCTGAAAAACGCCTTCAGAAGTGAGTATATTTGGATTTTCCTGAAAATCGAAAACCAAATCCTCATCATAACTCATGGCGCTAACGCTTAAAGCTTCAGCGGTGTTGTCGTCCAAAAGAAGTGCCATGCCAGAATAGTGAATATCAGTATTGTTCCATTGGCCAACTATAGTAGGATCTGGCAATTCTCGCTGTGTTACCGAATCATCATTACAAGCATTAAAAAGCAAAAACAAAAGGACAAAACACGTTTTAAAATATGCTTTCATAAGTAAGTGAATTATTTAAGACTCTTAAGATGTCATTACAATTGTAAAAATGTACTGTAATCTAAATCGGTTTACGAATTCAAAAATCGCACCAAAGACCTCGTTTCAAGAAATAAAGAGATCAAATATGGCACAATAAAACCAATGCGCTCTAAGGTACTGACCTCGCCGTCAATCATATAAAGCGGTCTAAATACAATAAAAAAAACGGCTATTTTTAAAGTACTCCCTGCTAAAAACAAAAAGCCAATATGATTTCTAACTGCGTGTTGAAATCGTAAAATCAATCCCACTATGACTAAGGCTAGAATGGTATTGGTTAAATAAGTTGATAAAAGATGGGCTTCTTGAAAAGAATAATTATAAAAATCCAAAACGATCCAATGCAACAAAAATGCGGCAAGCATTGTGACAATGAGCTGAAGAGAAAATTTAAAAATAGCCTTATTTTGCTCACGCTCAATCATTGTTGAAATCGTTTTAGTTGTCTCAAAAGAAAATAGAAGGATATCGCAATGCCAAGAAGACAGCCTAAAATTACAAACAGTTTTTGATCATTGTAAAAAAAGGCATCTAACCACTGACCAAGTTTTACGGAGAGATAAATTGTTGCTCCCATTTGACCGCTAAAGGAGGTTAAAACCAATGCTTTCCTAAGCAGTTTTTTCGTCTTTTCGCGATGGGGTTCCTTGGTCACTGCCTAACGATTTTACAGCGCCTCTCATGCTACAGTTGGCATTAAAGGTTGCGCCAGGTTCAACTGACAGTTTCCCAATCATTACTTCGCCTTCAATCTGAGCTGTGGCTTTCAGGACTAGAGTTCCCGACAGCTCGATTTTTCCAGAAAATTTTCCTTCAATATCCGCATTAGATCCTTTCAATATGCCTTTGATGGATCCCATTTTCCCTACGACAACTTTACCCTGTGTGGTCAAATTACCTTCAAGAGTACCGTCAATTCGGATCGGCGAGGAAGAAGTAATGTCGCCAACCAACTTAGTGTCTTGCGCAATGATATTTTGTTGCGTTCCGTTTGAATTTAAAGCCATGCGTTCGTCTTTTGATTTAAGTATCATTTTATTTTTGCTCTAAAAATTTCTCAAGGTTCTTATGAACTTGCAGGACTTGATAATTTTCTGAAGAAATAGGAAAAAAATCTCGATCGAGTTTAATCTTGGATTCTTTCAAAATTTCACCAAACCCCTCGGCACCTTGAATACTTTTTAAGCCATTCACAATTACAAAAGTAATGTTTTGATTGTAAATTTCGACAGAAGTGCTCAATTTGAATAGTTTAACCCCCGACAAGGCTTCTGAAAGTTGTTTAGAAAAATCATCTATTAGCTCTTTGTCAGATCTTAAAAAAGTATAAATGACTTTACAATCTTCAGCTAATGTTTGGTCTCTAAAACTATTGTTTTCTAAATCCTTAATCGCGCCATCAAGCAATTCTATTGCGCGTTTGCCCTCGACGCTATTTGGGTAATTCACCGACAATTGTTCTAAGCCTTTTTTGTAATACTCAAACCCAAACAAGCGAGCGCCAGCGGTCAAAATTAACATTTCAAATCGCGAAACAATTGGATCGCCGTCAAAATCAAAAATCGCTTTCTCGGACTGCTCAATAGCCAATTCTAATTCGCCAGCTTCATAGCTTTGATACGCCTTTTCATAGGTCCCTTCGGGGCTATTTGCTAATTGTGTCAATGCAGATGATGGATTCAAAATAAGTGAGACAAATCGACTGTCAGGATAATTCTTAATGAGCTCCATTTTGATCCGTTCAGCATTTTCAATTTGACCAGACTCTTCATACAATCGGAATAAATGATAGCTTGCTGGGAGCACCAAGGGATCAGAAGCCTTGATAAGAGATAGAAGTGTTTCAAGACGATTTTGAGCTATGACTGTTGCTCTAAACTTGTCTTTATAAATAAGTCCTAATTGAAACAACGCCTTATTTCTTTCTAGAGTAAGACTGTCTAAAATCAATTGCTCTGTCGGAATTTGAGACAAATAAGTCTCAGCAGAATAGCGGCTTGATACTTCAAGAGTGTCTACAACCTCTTCTGTAAGCTCAGAAATCTGATTTGATTTTGATGGGGCCCACCTCCAATTGTCGTCCAGTTTTACGTCACCCCAAATCGTTTCAAAAACCGATTGTCCATAAGCGACTGTGTTGGCATTGTAAAAATAAAATTTGCTCGATTTAGAAAGCGCCTTTGAAGGTGCTGAAACAGGCAATAATTCTTCACCTTCAGCCTTTCGTTTATCATCTTGTTCCTTCAAAGATTTAATAAATGCATTTACATAGGCTTGTTGCTCTTTTTTTGACAAGCTCGCTAAGGATAAAATACTGTCATTTTGAGCCAACTGCGTTTCGTAAAAAATCACTTCATCCAAATTGTCCCTTTTACGCTGTACTTTTCGAAATGGCTTGGTGTCTCTCACCATAACCGTTAGTGTGCTATCATAATAGGCTCCCGCTTCTCTAAATAAGGTCTGATCAAATTTCAGGTTGCCAATAGCTTCGTAGTTTCGGGCCTTCAAAACGGCATCCGATGATGGTACTTTTAAAGACTCTTGATACAACGCTTCGGCTTCGTCAGTCAGGTTTTGATTCAATTTTAAATTGGCCCAAGCATGATAAATGTTACCCAAGTAAGGTCGGTTCTCTCTGTTTTCTAAGAATTTAATAAAAAAAGCATTGGACATCAAAGAGTCTCCCGCTTCAAGATTCATGTTTTTATGACGCTGCAATTGCGCTTGAACCCACATACCTCGGGGTATTTTTCTATTCAAATCAACAACTTGACTAAAATAATGATAAGCGCTGTCGACCTGATTGTTCCCTTCAAATAGCTGCCCTTTTATATACCAATAGCGGGCCTTTCTATTGTTTTGTTTGACATAATCTGCAGCCTCAGACAATGCGACTTGAGCGCTATCAAGATGTTTAAGATTGATATAAGCTTGTGCCAGAGCAGCTTGTGCCTCGGCGCGTTCATCGTCTTCAAGTTTTTCTAAAGATAACAGTCGTTTCAAGTTTTTGACGGCTTGAGCGTCATTTTCTAACCTAATATTAGTTTTAGCGCGCCAAATAAAGGCCTGATTTATTTTATCGCTGGCAGGATATTTTGCCAAGATATAATTGAAAGCTTCAAGCGCAGGAATAAAACGTTGATCGTAGTATCGGGACTTACCCAGAAGCAAATATGCCTCGTCCATTTGGGAGTTATACTCCTTGCCTTTGACATTTACGCTATGTTTTTGAACCGCCTTGATGGCTTTTTCTTCAGCTCTCCTAAAATTAGTATTCTCAGATGGCCCTAAACTAATTTTTCCTTCACCAACGGTTAACGGCTCAATAGGCAAAATCGTCCAGTAGTTTTCATTGTAAGTGCTGAAAAGCTGATTAACCTCGCTGTCCAATGATTCGTTCCCGTGAAATAATACGTTGTATTTGGCCGTGAGGGCAAACATGTTACGGCTTAAAAAGGTGTTTTTCTTTCGCGAACACCCGACTAGCAAAAACAGAACTAGGCTAACAAATAGAACTCGATACATTGTTTTTTGGATCACTGGGACAACTTACTTATTAAATATAACTGTAAAACTCAAAGTTTATGATTATCGACGTGAAAATAGCGGATTTTTTTTAACCAGAGGGTTAAATTTCCTGAATTTGCAGCTGTTAATTCTTGAAGTGGTCGGCCATCAATTTAAAAATGTTCGCTTGGTTGGCTTCATACATCTGCTTAAATCTATTATCTTGCATATCAAATTCCCTGTTTTATGAAACCAATAATTTTCTTTAGCCTTTTTGTTTTAATGAGTTCATGCGTAAACAATTCCTCAGCTCCTGTATATCCTTCAACATTAAAACAACCTGTCATTGAAGACCACTTTGGAACCGAGGTTGTTGATAATTACCGTTGGTTGGAAGATGACAACAGTGAAGAAACCGCTGATTGGGTGGTTGCGCAAAATGATGTGACCTTTGATTATCTCAAAAAGATTCCATTCCGGTCTCAAATGAAAGAACGTCTTGAGAAATTATGGAACTACGAAAAACTGGGTGCACCTTTCAAAGAAGGCAACCATACCTATTACTACAAAAATGATGGACTTCAAAACCAATATGTAGTTTATAGAGAAGACGCAGAAGGCAACAGTGAAGTGTTTCTCGATCCAAATAAATTTTCTGAAGATGGCACCGTGTCATTGGGCGGGTTGAGTTTTACCAAAGACGGGAGAAAAGCGGCTTATTCAATAAGCGAAGGTGGTAGCGATTGGCGCAAGGTGATTGTTTTAGATGTTGAAAGTAAGGTCATTATTGAAGATACGATTGTCGACGTAAAATTCAGCGGCATTTCATGGAAGAATAATGAGGGGTTTTTTTATTCAAGTTACGACAAACCAGAGGGCAGTGAATTGTCCGAAATGACAGATCAACACAAATTATTTTATCATAAACTTGGAACGCCTCAAGATCAAGACGAATTGATTTTTGGAGGTACTGAAGCTCAAAAACATCGCTATATTGGTGGAGAAGTTACGGACGATGGACGATATCTTTTTATCTCTGCGTCTAAATCAACCTCAGGGAATGTGATGTTTTTAAAAGACCTTGAGAATCCATTAAGTCCTTTAGTTGCCGTTGATGAGGATTACAGCAGCGACAGTTATGTTTTGGACAGTCGAGATGATTTGTTTTACATCGTCAGCAATAAAAATGCACCCAATCAAAAAGTGGTGACAGCAACAGCTCAAAAGCCGCAAGAAGCCTATTGGGTTGATTTTATTCCTGAAACAGAACATGTGTTATCGCCAAGTAGCGGAGGAGGTTATTTCTTTGCGCGTTATATGATTGACGCGACCTCAAAGGTGTATCAGTTTGACAGCAATGGTAAAAATTTAGGAGAAATTGCATTGCCAGGAATTGGAACTGCTGGCGGCTGGTCGGGTGACAGAGATGACGAGGTATTGTACTATAGCTTTACCAATTACCATACGCCTGGAGTTATTTATGCTTTTGCTCCTAAAACACAAACTTCTAAGAAATACTGGTCGCCATCTATAGACTTTAATGCAGATGAATATGAGTCAAATCAAGTATTCTACACCTCCAAAGACGGCACCAAAGTACCGATGATCATCACCCATAAGAAAGGGATAGCGTACAACGGTAAAAACCCAACTATTCTTTATGGATATGGTGGGTTCAATATCAGTTTAACCCCTTCATTCAGCATCCAAAATGCTGTTTGGATGGAACAAGGCGGCGTGTATGCCGTACCTAATTTACGTGGCGGCGGAGAATATGGCAAAGCATGGCATATTGCTGGAACACAAATGCAAAAACAAAATGTGTTTGACGACTTCATCGCAGCAGCAGAATATCTTATCGACAATCAAATTACTTCGTCCGACTATTTGGCCATTCAAGGTGGCTCAAACGGAGGGCTTTTGGTCGGGGCAACAATGACTCAGCGGCCAGACTTAGTGAAAGTGGCTCTTCCAGCTGTAGGTGTATTGGACATGTTGCGGTATCATACTTTTACTGCTGGTGCAGGATGGGCTTATGATTACGGCACAGCTGAAGACTCTAAAGAAATGTTTGATTATTTATTAGGCTATTCCCCTGTACATAATGTCAAACCAGGCACCTCTTATCCCGCCACATTGGTTACTACTGGTGACCATGACGATCGCGTTGTCCCAGCACATTCATTTAAATTTGCTGCAGAATTGCAAGACAAGCAGAGCGGTGCAAATCCGGTGATGATTCGCATTGAAACTAATGCAGGACATGGTGCAGGCACTCCTGTATCAAAACGTATTGAACAAGCTGCAGATATTTATGGGTTTACTTTATTCAACATGGGATACAAAGTGCTGCCCGAGCTAAGTAATGACAAGCTTAAAAAATAAGCCGCTTAGTTCACATCAAGGGCCTCCGAAAAGTAGCTCTCGAGTTCCTTCAGAGTCTCAGGATTGGTGTGGAGATCTTTAATCACCTGTCCTTTTTCTAGAACCACAATTCGTTCACTAACCTCAGTGACATGCAACAGGTCGTGGCTAGAGATCAGAAAAGTGGTGTGAGTGTTTTCAGTTTCCGACTTGATCAACTGCTTTAAACGGATTTGTGTTGTTGGGTCGAGGTTAGCAAAGGGCTCGTCCAAAATAACGATCTCTGGAGCGCCAATCAAAGCGCCAATGAGACCAACCTTCTTTTGATTTCCTTTACTGAGGTCTCTTAAAAACTTACGCTTTCCTAAAATCTCATCGTTAAAAAATCCCTCATATTGAGAAATAAAGGCGTTAACATCGCTCTTATTTTGGCCTCGTAATTTCCCAATAAAATAAAAATATTCCTCAGGAGTCAAATAGCCGATCAAAAAACTCTCGTCCAAGAAAGCAGACGTAAAGGGCTTCCAATCTTCTGATGCATCAACCCGAACGCCATTACTCGTAATATAACCATTAGTGGGTCTAATCAGATCCAATAACAGACTAAAAAAGGTGGTTTTGCCAGCCCCATTGTTTCCAACCAATCCAAAACTTTGGCCTTTGGGAATGGCAAGCTCTGCAATGTTGAGCACCTCAATATTATTATACGATTTTGACAAATTATTTACTGTAATCATGATGCTGTTTTTAAGGTTCTTGCTCAAAGGCTGCAATGGTTTTGTACTTTCCTTTAAGGTATATTTTTTCTATTAAAGACAGGAAATAAGATCTGAAAGCCAGTCCGATAAAACCTCCTATGGCAATAGAAATCAATCCTGCTTCAAAGTTGATCAACTTGTATGGAATATAAAACAAAATCATTGGTAGAAACACTTTTGGAAGCCCTATCAGCAATTGTGTAGGGTTAAATCCGCTCGTATTGGCAAAGGCTTTAGCCTTTTCGTTGAGGACAATTGGCGTTCGATTGAGTGCACCCCCAATCAACGTGACAAAGGAGTTTAAACCAATATTAAAAACCGCACCCGCCGCAATCATGGCGTATATGTCCCATCCAAAGTAAATGTAAGGCGTGCTCAACACGAAGGATACTAACACACCAAATACCATTAACATCCATTTCGCTTTTAAATATTGACGGTAAGGAATGTTTTGACTCATGAGTAATTTATAGTATTGGCTGTCCCAGGATGGTACTTGCTGTCCAAAAGTCAATAGAAATCCTCCAGTAATAAATATTGCCGCAAAGGCCAATATTACTGGGACATCTTTATATGTGTCTTGGGTATAAAAAAACAATCCGTAAAACAAAAAAACCGCAGCGATGAAAAGAACCTGTCTTGGTCTCACATTACGACTAATCAACTTGATGTCATTTTCCAAAAAAGGTGCTAATGAGCCAAATCGTTTTAACCACGAAAAATCAGTTTCTTGAGCTAAGGTCACTTTTTGAGTGACCATATCGTCAAGATAAAATCCGTCGTGAAGAAGTTTAATATTAGCCCGATAAAGCATATACACTAAGGTTAAGGGAATGAAAATAAGATACGGCTTGTCGAAAAGTGCATTGAAACACAATCCCGCAAAAAATCCTAAGTCAAAAACGCCAAAGTATTTTAGGGCAAACGATATTACCACAACAGAAAGTAACGAATAAAAATAGGTGTTGTTTTTATTGATTAAAAAGTTTGTGAAATTAATACTCAAAGACAAACTGAGAATGCCAACAAACCAAACTAATGTTTGAATAGGATTGTAATCGTGAAACACGAGAACAATAGTAAAAGGTATGAATAACAGTAGGGGTAAAATATTGAAAAAAGAAGTTACGGATTTAAGCATCACAAAACGTATGACCCTTTTACGGGAGACTGGCAAAGTCATAAGAGGTTTAACATTTATCACTGGCAGTTGTTGTAAAAAATAGCGCAAGAGCATATCGGCAATGATCCATAATATCAAAATGTTGTTGACCGTTACAAAAGGATCAACATCTGGAGCCACTTCTTCGGCGATAAAATAAGCACCAACACCCAATAATATTGCAATCCCTCCAAAATAGAGAATCAAAAATCCCATAAGGATTTTAATAGCGAGTCCTTTTTGGAAATAAGCAGACCTCGTAAATTGGAGCCATTCTAGACGTAAAAATTCAGAAATTCTCATCATTAAAATTCAAAATAAGGTCTAAATCAAGAGCTGCTAAATTAAGGATTATCTCTTAAGTTGCTTATTTTTGATCTCAAATTCCAACCATGAGTCAATTTCACGAGTTAACCGTTGCGTCGGTAAAACAACTTACCCCATCTTCTGTTAAAATTACATTCCATATTCCTGACGACCTGTCTTCAGACTTTAACTTTAAAGCGGGTCAATACTTGAGCCTTAAAACCTCAATTAATGGTGAAACGATTATTAGGGATTATTCCATTTGCAGCAGTCCTTCCTCAGGCGAGCTTTCGGTAGGGGTAAAAATGTTGAGCGGTGGCATCTTTTCCACCTATGCACAAAGAATTAAAGCTGGTGATCGATTATTGGTTCGATCCCCACAAGGTAAATTTATCTTAGACGAACCCATTCAGACCTTTGTTGGCATTGCCGCTGGAAGTGGCATTACGCCAATAATGAGCTTATTACAAGCCTTTTTAGAAAATGGTTCGGACAGAAATGCTATTTTGATTTACGGAAATAAAACACCCGAAGACACACTTTTCTTTAACGAATTAAAAGCCTTAAAAAACACCTACGGTGACCGTTTGGAAATCAAATGGGTTTTTAGTCGTATTGATATGCCAGAAACTTCATTTGGAAGAATCAATACGAAAACAATAAACAGCCTAATAAGCTCAAATTCAAAACTCACTAAGGCACATTTCTATCTCTGCGGACCCAATGACATGGTCCAAGACGTAAAGTCTGCTCTCATAGGTTCTGAAGTCTCAGAGGACCACATAAAATTTGAGTTGTTTTTTGTGGCCAATTCGACGGAGACACCTTCTGAGGCATCCTCAGGGAAAACTTCAGTTGAAATGGTTTTAGATGGCGAAACTGTTTCCTTTGATATGGATCAATCTCAGTTTGTTTTGGATGCAGCTTTGGATCAAGATCTTGATGCACCCTATTCTTGTCGGGGTGGGGTTTGCAGTAGCTGTATTGCCAAAGTGGTTTCTGGTAGTGCAGAAATGGCTCAAAATAATGTTTTGAGTGATGCCGATCTTGACGCTGGTTATATTCTTACTTGTCAAGCCCGACCTACCTCACTGTCAATCACAATTGATTACGATGATGTTTAAGTCGCTTTTCGACTAAATCCTCAATCATTTCTGGAGTAACAGTAGCAATAGCCCTTTCGTAGCCGTCGGGCATTTTATTCCCATAGACCGAAGTGGGGATTTTTGGAAAAGTTTTACGATCTGCGACCAAATTATTTGATTCTGGCTGACCAAAAGGTGCAAAGCCTAAAAAGGGGTGAGTGACGCCCCAAATTGAAATAACATCCACACCAAGCATGGCTGCCATATGTGCATTACTCGAATCCATCGCGACCATCACGTCAAGATTTGATATTAATTTTATCTCTTCCGAGAGTTCAAATATACCAGCAACACAAATGGCGTTTTCACTTTGTGCTTCAACTTGTTTCAGTGCTGAGGTCTCTTTTTCGCCACCACCAAATAACAACACTTTACCGAAACGCTCCAATTTTTGTACTAATAGTTTAGTCAAATCAATTGGGTAAGTTTTTCCTGGGTAGCCTGCAAAAGGAGCCAAGCCAATCAATCTTTCAGTAGAATTAAATTTTAAAACAGCAGGGATTTGCATTTTAATTGAACCTAAAAGCCCTTTGGATAAATCTAATTTAAAACCCATTTTTCTAAACACATCTGCATAGCGTTCATGCATTGTCCTAAGCGGTTTAAATTGACGTTTCGCTACTGTATTTCTTTTCTCCTTTCGATCCTTAACAACACTTTCCCAATGATAATTTAACATCATAAGTTTTAATATTTTTGATCGTAACACGCTGTGAAGATCTGCAATAGCTGTTATATTAAGCGCTCTCAATTCTTTTGTAAGTCGCCAAAGGCCTAGTATACCTTTGTGCTGACCCTGTGGGAAAAACGGATGTACTGTAACACCGCCATGTAAGTGATGAAAAAGAGGTACGAAGGCATGTTTAGTAACTACAGTAATTTTAACCCGAGGATTTTGAGCCTGCAAGGACTGGATTACTGGAACAGTCATAGCAACATCGCCCAAAGAAGAAAGGCGAATGACTAAAATATGTGGGTTCTTATTCGCCAACTATAATTTTTGCTTACGAAGCACAGGGTTCAATTCATCGTCATTATACATTTTCATCTGTTTATAGACTTTCATGTATTTTTGGCCTGAAGCGATATCTTTTAATAATTGATCAATTGCAGTTGAGAGATCAACCCTTTGCTCAAGGAGAACATTCAGTTTTTCTGAACAGGCCGCCTTGTGCATAGTAGAGGCGTCTTCTCTAACGGTTTCAAGATGCATGTGGTATATTTTTAAGGCCAAAATAGACAAGCGGTCAATGGCCCATGCTGGACTCTCAGAATTGATGGTCGCAGAACTTGAAGGATGTACGGACTCGAATTCCTTTAAAAAATAGCCATCAATAAACTCAACGGTATCCGTTCGATCTTGATTCGAAGCGTCTATTTTTCTTTTTAAAATCAAAGCCGCCTTAGGATCAATATTTGGATCACGAATCAAATCTTCATAAGCCCATTGAACAGTATCAATCCAACATTTACGATAAAGCAAATGGCCCAAGGCGTCCTTACTGTGGTCAATTGGGTTTGTAAAAGGCTGATCTACAGTATTAAGAACTTTGTAATTTGTAATCGCTTTTAGAAAAATATCATTTGCTTTTGCCGAAATCATAACTGCTTTATTTAATGCAAATATAGTTTGAATTAGAGAAACTCTTAAATTCCATGAAACTCCAATATTTATTTTGTCCAGATCACGGCCCTTTGTTATCTTTGCCTATCTAAATACTACAATGATGACTGCATTTTTTAACGCTTTAGGAGATTTGTTTACCAATGTTTTGTTTGTTCCTTTTTCATTTCTTGGGGAAATTGAATTGGACAATTGGTGGATGGCTAATGCCATGACTTGGGTATTTATCTTTATTGGACTTGGTGCTTTTACTTTTTGGATGGGGGAGCTGAAGAAATTTTCTCAAAGTGGCGAAGAAGACAAGTCAATAAGCTCGCACTCTTATTTATAAATCAAACCCTATATCTTTTCGGTAATTTTTCCCTTCAAATTGAATAAGATCAATTTGTCCGTAAATCTTTTCTAATGCTGTTTGGTGATTTTCGCCAAAAGCTGTCAATGCCATTACTCTTCCTCCATCAGTAACCACCTTATTGTCACCGACCTTAGTACCTGCATGAAAAAGAATAAGATCGTCTGTTTTGCCAATTCCTGAGACTTCAAACCCTTTTTTATATTCTCCTGGGTAACCACCAGAGACCATCATCACCGTTGCAGCTGAGCGTTCGTCAACTTCTAATTCAAAGGCGTCAAGCGTCCCTTTATCTAAGGCCGAAAATAAGGCTACCAAATCAGACTTGATTCGCGGAATGACAACCTCAGCTTCTGGATCTCCAAAGCGAACATTGTATTCAATGACAAAAGGGGACTCCCCAACCTTAATTAAACCAATAAAAATTACGCCCACATATGGAAGTCCATCACTTATAAGACCATCTATAGTAGGTTTGACAATTTGATGTTCAATTTTATCGAGAAACTTCTGATTAACAAATGGGACGGGAGATACAGCCCCCATGCCACCTGTATTCAGACCTTTATCGCCTTCGCCAATACGTTTATAATCTTTGGCCATAGGCAGTATCTTATAGCCCTTGCCATCTGTGAGTACAAAACAACTCAATTCTATTCCAGATAAAAATTCTTCGATAACCACGGTTTGACTTGCAGAACCAAACTGTTCGTGCGCCAACATGTTTTTCAATGCCGATTGAGCGTCGCTTAGATCATCTATAATAAGCACACCTTTACCAGCCGCCAATCCGTCGGCCTTTAAAACATAAGGAGAAGTTAGCGTGGTTAAGAAAAGGAGACCTTTGTCAAGTGTGCTCTTTGTAAATGTAGCATAGCCTGCTGTTGGAATCTGATGTCTTGCCATAAAAGCCTTGGCAAACGACTTGCTGCCTTCGAGTTCAGCGGCAGCCTTTTCTGGACCGATTACGGCAACATGATCAAGGCTAGGATATGATTTAATTGCGTCGTGAACGCCTAATACCAATGGCGCTTCCGGACCAACAACGACCATATCAATTTGATGTGTTTTTACAAAATCAATCACAGCATCAAGGTCAGTTGGGTTCATGTTTACATTTGTAGCAACCTCTAATGTTCCCGGGTTCCCAGGCGCTACAAAAAGGTTGTCACAAAGTGGGCTTTGGGCTATTTTCCATGCCAAAGTATGCTCTCTTCCTCCTGAGCCTAATATAAGAATACGCATGCTAATATGCTTTTTTATCGCCTCGAATGGCATTGTACACTGTTTGCAAAACTATTTTAAAATCCAATAGCGGGGACCAATTTTCGATATAAAAAATATCTAACCTGATTCTGTTTATAATATCTGATTTTTTCTTAACCTCACCCCTAAAGCCGCTAACCTGGGCAAGGCCCGTTATGCCCGGTTTTATGACGTGTCTTTTTAGGTAATCGTCAACATCTTTTTGATATTCTACCGACAATTTTTCGAGATGAGGGCGAGGGCCTACAACACTCATGTCTCCTTTTAAAACATTAAAAAACTGAGGGAGTTCATCAATGCTCGTCTTTCTAATAAATCTACCTATGCGCGTTACTCGGACATCTTTTTCTGTAGCGTGCGCGCTGTCTGAAGTTTTATTTAGACGCATTGAACGGAATTTATAACACATGAATTTTTCGCCATACAGGCCTTCGCGCTGCTGCTTAAAAATTGCTGGACCCTTTGACTCAATCTTAATTAAGATCCATAAAATTGGAACAACCCATGTCAAAATTAATACACAAACAAATGCAGAAAAAATAATGTCAAAACTTCTCTTGATGACATAACTTTCAATTCGGTCGAAAGGGAGCCTTCTTACCTTTAAAACAGATAAAGTGTTGTCGTAATACTCAATGGTTGTGCTTTTACTGTAAAGCTCTGATGCGTCAGGAATAAGTTTGACCACAATGTTATTTGTATTGGCAAATTTCATAATATTCTGAACCTCCTTTTTGTCTAATTCTGACAAAGAGCAATAAATTTCATCGATGCCAAATGACATAATATACTCAAAACTATCAGAAATCGACCCTAAGTTGTTGTCTAGGTGCTTATCAGAAAAGAATCCCTCATACTGGTAGCCCAGACTTTTTTTGCGTTGAAAGAGTTTCATGATCTTAGCGGCGTTTTCATCGGGCTCGATAAAAACTACTTTCCGATAATTACTGCCTAAGTTTCTATATGCTTTCAAAGCAAAATAAAGCCCCATTTTCGCAAGAAACAAGACTGATACTATGGAGATTAAGATCAATATTTGGTTGTCCACCAGACTTCCTTCTCGAAAGAGTCCAAAATAGGCAAAGAAAGCAATGAAGAATAAAATATATTGTTTGACACATAAAAACAAAAGTCTGTAAACCAATGTAGATCTGTAAACAATATAATAATTGGAAAAATAAGCGGAGACAATCCAGAAAACATAAGTATAACCCAAAAATAATGGATTATAAAAATTTGAATCTCCTGAAATAAAAGTTACTAAAAAGATCAAAAACAGATCTATGAAAAACGACATAGGTCTTATTAAAAAAGAGTATCTGTTTTTGTTAAATTTCATTGACTCGAGAGGAATGCTTCAATATTACTTTTCATTTTTTGTAAAAATACATCTTCTTTGAACTTTTGAGCGTGATCTCTTATAAAGTGTTTATTAAACTTGGCTTCATTATCTTCAAAAATATCAATGGCTTGTTGCAAAGACTGCGGGGTTTGTTCATCAAAGAAAACACCTGTTGAAACCGAAAAATCAGAGTCTTCATAAAGCACTGTCTCAAAGGCGCCTCCCTTAGCAAATGCAATAACCGGAATCCCGTATGCCATTACTTCTAATGGAATCATTCCTAAATCTTCTTCGCCAGGAAAAATGAGTGCTTTTGATTTTGAAAAGTAGGCTTCAATTTTCTCCCATGGCAAATATGGTTCAAAGCTAATATTTGGCTTAGCCTTGGAAATAAGGCTTTGTTTTTCGCTCCCATCGCCAATAATAACTAATGACTTGCCGTTTTCGTTAAACGTATCAACCAGCAATTCTATTTTCTTATAGGGGACAATAGCTCCCAAACTGATATAGATTTCTTTTTCCGTATCAATAAGTGGCTTTAAAAATAATTTCGGTGAAATTGGAGGATAAATAACAATTGATGATTTGTTATAATATTTCAGAATACGTTGTTTCACGTTTTCAGAATTGGCAATATAGAGGTTCACATTTTCAATCGTGGAAATATCCCATCGTTGTAAACGATTTAATAAAAAATTGACCACTGGTCTTAATATGCCGTTGATGGATTGCAAGTATGACTTGCGGTCGACCCAACAATAGCGCATTGGCGTATGAACATATGAGAGATGAGGGGTGTCAACCGGTTTGCTTACGCCTTTTGCTGGACCAGATTCTGAAGAAATAATTAAATCGTATTTCGATTTAAGTTTAAGAGATCTTATACCGAAAGGATAAAGTGGAAACAATAACTTGTAATACCGTCTGAGTATCGGGAGGTTTAATGCAGAGGTGTAAATGGTATTTTTGGATAAATAATTTCCATATGTTTTTGGATCATAAAACAAGGTATAAATATCAGCCTGCGGATATAGTTTCAAGATGGATTCAACCACCTTTTCACCACCCCTTCGGTGAATAAACCAATAATGAATTATCGCTACCTTCAAATTGTTCTTTAGAATTGAATTATTGCCATATTGATATGCGTTCTAGGATCAATCAAATCCAAATTTATTGTTTAATTCGGGCAGTAAAATCCTTATGCTCTTTGCGCAGCAATTGTTCTTTTGGCAACGCAGTAAAATAATTAAAAGTGTATTCGATGCCCTCGTTTCTTGGTATAATAGGCTGCCAATCTAAAAGTTTTTTAGCCAAACCAATATCGGGCTGACGTTGAAGAGGGTCGTTCTCTGACATTTCAAGATAAACAAGCTTACAATCGCTTTTGGAACGGTGTAATATTTCTTCGGCGAATGCTTTAATGGTAATTTCGTCTGGATTTCCCAAATTAACTGGATCAGTATAATCACTGAGCAGCAATCTCAAAATCCCCTCAACCAAATCATCAACATAACAAAACGATCTGGTTTGCATCCCATCTCCAAAAATAGTAAGGTTTTCACCTCGAAGCGCTTGCCCAATAAAAGCCGGCACTACACGTCCATCATTGAGACGCATTCTCGGGCCATAGGTGTTAAAAATTCGAGCTATCCGGGTGTCCAAACCATGAACACGATGATAAGCCATCGACAACGATTCTTGAAAGCGCTTCGCCTCGTCATATACCCCTCTAGGACCAATAGTGTTCACATTGCCAAAATAATTTTCTGTTTGAGGATGAACTAAGGGGTCACCGTAAACCTCGGATGTTGACGCAATTAGAATTCGAGCACCTTTCGCCTTGGCCAGACCTAATAAATTATGAGTGCCTAACGATCCAACTTTTAGAGTTTGAATAGGAATTTTGATATAATCAATAGGGCTTGCCGGTGAAGCGAAATGTAAAATATGATCTAAAGGGCCGTCAAGGCTAACAAACTCTGTAACATCATGTTCAATAAACTGAAAGTTTTCATTGTCACTCAAATGATCCAGATTGTCTTTATGGCCTGTGATAAAATTATCCATCCCAATCACCTGATACCCCTCTAACAAGAAGCGGTCGCAAAGATGTGAGCCCAAAAACCCAGCCGCACCTGTTATTAAAACCCTTTGATTGTTGTTTTTCAAATCTGTAATTATTCTGATTGGATCAATGCTCTACCGATGGAGCTGTAATAAAAACCTTCTTCCCGAAGGGTTTTGGTGTCATAAAGATTCCGACCATCAAAAATCGATGGTGAGAGCATGAGTGTTTTTAAGCGCTCGAAGTCTGTCGATCTAAAAATACTCCATTCTGTGCAAATCAATAGCGCATCGGCTCCCGTTGCGGCTTCATATTTGTTTGAGCAGTAAAGAATCTTATCGCCAAATACCTTTTGCACATTCGGCATAGCCTCAGGGTCGTATGTTTTGATAATCGCGCCAGCCTTTAACAGACCTTCAATCATAAAAAGAGCGGGGGCTTCGCGAATGTCGTCCGTTTCTGGCTTAAACGCCAGGCCCCAAATAGCAATAGTCTTCCCTTTTAATTGTCCTTTAAAATATGCTTCTATGCGAGGTAAAAGTATTTTTTTCTGTTGATCATTTGATTGGATCACCGCGTTCAAAATATTAAAAGTGTAATCAACTTGCTGACCCGATTGAAACAAAGCCTTCACATCTTTTGGAAAACACGATCCGCCATACCCGATTCCAGGAAACAAAAATCGCTTGCCAATACGTGAGTCCGTGCCAACGCCACGTCTAACCATATCAACATCAGCACCAACTTTTTCGCAAAAATTGGCAATCTCATTCATAAAAGTAATTTTAGTGGCCAAAAAGGCATTGGCTGCGTATTTGGTCAATTCTGACGACTTTTCGTCCATCACGATAATAGGATTGCCAGACCGAACAAAAGGTCCATAAAGCTGCTTCATAAGCTCAACGGCGCGCGCCGATTCAGATCCAATAATTATGCGTTCGGGTTTTAAAAAATCGTCAACAGCAAATCCTTCTCTGAGAAATTCTGGATTTGACACGACATCAAAAGGGATCGAGGTGAATTGGCTTAGTGTGGTTTTAACCTTTTCTGCTGTGCCTACTGGAACGGTGCTCTTATTAACAATTACTTTATATTCGGTCATTTGTTTTCCAATGGACTCGCTTACTTGAAGCACATATGAAAGGTCGGCCGACCCATCGCCACCGTCTGGAGTGGGAAGCGCCAGCATAATAATGGTAGCATGATCCAACCCTGCCTTCAAGTCTTTAGAGAATTTTAACCGGCCTGATTTTATATTTCTTTGAAAAAGCACATCCAAGTGTGGTTCATATATCGGTAGCTGACCTTTTTCCATCATGGCAACTTTTTCCGCATTGTTATCTATACAGAGAACTTCTACACCCGTCTCGGCCATACAGGTTCCAGTAACCAAGCCGACATATCCAGTTCCAACAACAGTAAGTTTCATAGGATTCTAACTTTAATGAATAACAAAAATAAGGAAGTTCGTTGGTTTGACTGTTGGTTTATTAAGATTTGACTAACATGAGATTGGGTCTGAGTATAATTTTGAAGCTATTTCTTATTACCAATACCATCATTGCAGGGTGACATGACCAAAAAACCCTTTTTTTAAGATTAAACGATCAAGAAAACTTATTGATCAGTGTACTAAACCTGTCGCATGAATCCGTCCAATTGAAGCGATTGACAAGTTCTTTCGCCTTTTCCGCACGACGATCATTAGCACTTCCGTTTAATGCGGCAGCTATTCCTTCTGCTATTTGTAATGGGTTATTTGGATCTACAAATACAACGGCATCTTGAAATAATTCCCGGTAAACTTCAATATCCGAACAAACTGTTGGAGTATTATGGGCAAGCGCCTCTAAAACTGGAACTCCAAAACCTTCATAGCTCGATAAATTAAGAAAAAGGGCTGCCTTAGCATAACTCTGACTTAATTCTTGATCGTCCACACGACCTAATAAAAGAACGCTTTCATGCTTGGGCTGTTTTGGCTGCTTTTCAAAAATTCGATCATCATCTCCTACCAAATATAATTTATACTTTTCATTTTGTGATTTGTTAAATTGATGAAACCCTCGAACCAAATTGTCTATGTTTTTCCTAAAACTTCCTGAGGCTACCGATAAAATATACTTTTCTCTTTCTTGTCCTGCAGGAGATGCGAAACGATCCAAGTCCACACCGTTTGGAATCACCGAAATATCCTCTTCATTTAATGCTGTTAAATGATGTAATGTTCGACTTTTTGAAAACTCACTAACGGTAACAACGTGTTTTGCTGTTGCCGCTAATTTGGGGATAATGGTTTGGTAGACGGTTCTAAATTGCCAACTGAAATTAACTGGCAAATCTAAAAATGCCATATCATGAATCGTAATTAGTTTATTTCTGTACAATAGCGGTGCCATATTGCACAAATTCACTAAAAGAGGGCTGCTTTTACTTTTTAAGAATAATGGGAGTTCTATTTGCTCCCAAAAATACCCGGAAAAGCGACCAACAAAAACAACATTTAATTCTCTTCCAACCGCTTTATTGACGATCCCTTTTGGCGCGACAAATATTATTTGGTTTCCATACAACACCTTGAGTCGTCTAGATATTTCAATTGCATAACGTTGCACACCTGTGACCTGTTGCCTCAAGAACCTAGCGTTAATATAAACCTTATCGTTTTGCATAAAAAAAGATGGCCATAAAAGTCGTGAAAAAATGAATACCGTCTGACCTAACTAAAATGTTTTCTGTCATCATAAAAAGCAATGTCACCATCAAAACAGATATGGCAACAAATCGTTTGTTTTTGAAAAAATATCGGCCTAAAAGAAAACATTGAAAAAAGAGCGACAAGAGGCCAAACAGCCCTGCAGAGGCCCAAAAATGTAAGTATTGGTTGTGAGTATTATAATTCGTCCAAGTGAATACAGGAGCATTAAAAGTGGTTTTATAACACAAGTTTAAAACAGCCTGTAAGTCACCTACTCCCGTACCCAGCCAAACATTTGTCTTTACCGTTTCAATAGTACAATGCCAAACGGCCAGACGCACATTAGAAGAATTGTAGTGCGCTATATGATCAGCAGATATGGAAGGATTAAATCCCTGTGCAATTTCTTGAAATCTAGGGTGCTGATACATGGCCAAAAGACCCATGATAAGCAAGATGTAAATGCCTAATTTTATTCGGAGATCGGCTATTTGAGTGAATAAAAGGGAACCTATAATTAATGCCATGCCTAATTGTCCCATTCGAGATCCTATAAAATAAACCCAAAAACAAGCTGTACCAATTAAGAGGGCTAGGTACCATTTTTTCATCGGTTGATTTACCCATGATTTCATAATAAACAAGACTGAAATCACTAACCATAAGGCTTGATATGTGGGATGAGTGTCGGTAACAGCAATAGTAAACTCTCTGAGTCTATGACCTAATACACGATCAACAAGAAAATCGGGGACTGAAACTAACAAGTCTAAATTGAAGGCAATTACTTCGGATTCTGTAATCGCTCCAAAAACAGTTTCCCAATGCCAAATGATTTGTACTACCTGATAGCTGATGAGCAGAAAGCAGGAAACGACAAAAATCATTTTAAATAGTCTTATTAAATCGGAGGTCAACTTGTCCTTCAGCAAAAGAAATCCTAATGGGATCAATACCAATGCGGCAAGTTGTCCTAGTTCATTAAAGCCAGAATCCATATCGCTCGTAATACCTAAAGAAAGGGTCAGGGCAAAATACCCCAAGGTAAATGCGCCAAAAAACCTCAGCCATTCTCGAGAAGGGATAGTCCTCAATTTGAATTGGCTCAAGCCCGCCAGCAAAAACAGTCCAATAGAGACACTTCGCAGGGCATAGGGTAATATTGGAAAAGCAGCCATTAGTAGAATGGTCTTTTCTGTCAAGCTGGCTCTATAAAATTGCTCAAGGCATGACATTTTAAGCATTTGGCTTCGGTTTATATTGTAAAAATAAAAAAGGGAAAAGAAGCAAAAAACTGTAGCTCTGAGTCACTGTTGTAAATAGTCCAGAAAGTAAAAATCCGACTGCAACAACAGAAAGGAGGCGGTATGACATCACGCGTTCAAAAAAGAAATTAAATACCAAAATGAGGCCTACAAGGCCAGACGTCAAAAATAAATAGATCCAATAACTGTCCAATACTTGGGCAAACCAACCTAATTCTGAGCCTTGGCCAACCGTACCAATACGTCCGCCAAACATCCAGTTGAACTTCTTCTGCTGAATAATATCATTCCAAAAATCGAAACGCATCAATAAGGATTCTGTTGAAAACACTCTTTTTTGAAATAGAACCCAAATTATAGGAATCGAAATCATAAAAAGAATAGCATAATATTTAATTAGAAATTTAATCACCCGCTGGCTCGTAAAAAAATAATATAATAGGTAAATCACCAAAGGCACATAGGCTGTACGTGAAAGTGCTAAAATCACCAAAAGTAATGCGGCACCTTTGTAAATTTTGGAAGCTTTTTGCCTTAAAAAAATGAAAAAAGATAAAACCGCAAAGAGGCCTAAATCGGCGAATTGACCAACCAATCCTGGTGATCTTATAAAATCATAAAATGTGGAAATGGTAAAAAAATATTTTGGGTCTTTAGGCCAAAAGAAACGACCAGTCAGCGTTTTCATGTATACCTCTGAGCCTACAATATATGTATAAAAAACTGCTGCCAAATTCAACAATATTAAGACAAATAAAAGTCTGTTTATCGATTGTGCCTGAGATTGTGAAATGGCCGTATTTTCGGCCAATAATATCAAAATAAAAAGTAAAAGCAATTCTCGAAAAGTATAGAAAATTGTAGAAATCTGTAGCCCTGAAAAAACGCTTATTAATAACAGAATCACAATATATGCAATTAGAATAATGTCAAAGACTTTCAATCTAAAACTCTTGTTTTTAAATAACAAAACGAAACAAAAAAGCAGTGCAATCGAAATCGGAGGTAACAGAGACTTGAGTCCGCCATTTCCGGCAAGGTTGAGGACAAAAAAATTGAGCATCCCTTGAGTGCTCAAAATGCATAACATTAGGCAAAAAACAACAACTTTCTGTAAACTAATATTCATTATTGCATATTCTATACCGATGAATCAATAATTGTTATAAATTGGCTAAAGCACTGTTTTTAGGTCTTTTTAGAGCTTGGGGCTCTTCTTCGTTTGGTGCCATTTTGATGTCGGCATTTGGCAATAGTTTTTTAGCTAAATCATACCAGGACATCACTTGTCCACCGGTGAAGTGTGAAATCCCAACTGGCAAATTTTCATTATTGATACCATCTAAAATATATTTGGCCAGATCAGGAGCATATGTAGGGCAACCTCGATATTCGTTGGTTATACTCAATGATTCGCCCAAATCGGCTTTCGACTTAACTTTTGTAAAAAAATTTGAGCCAAACTCAGAATAAACCCACGAAGTTCTAATGATGGCATATTGCTCACACTGCTTTGACAAAAGTTGTTCTCCGAGCAACTTACTTTTACCATAAACATTGATTGGGTTGGTTTTGTCTGATGGCAAATAAGGGTCTAATTTGGTGCCATCAAAAACATAGTCTGTCGAAATATGAACCATAAATACATTCTGATCGTTAGCCGCAGCAGCTAAATGCCCTACTGCTGAACAGTTCAAAAGCATTGCTGCTTCTTTGTCATGTTCTGCCGCAGCGACATTTGTATAGGCCGCACAGTTAACAATGTAATCAAAGGTGTAGTGATTAAACACCGATGTGACTGACTCTGGATTAGTAATGTCTAATTCCGAACGGTCAAAAAAAAGCAGTTTTAGCTTTGGGAATTGAGATTGAATTGATCTAAGAGACTGCCCTAATTGACCATTAGCACCAGTTATAGCGACTGAAATTGTCTTAGGCATATTTAAATGAATTATGCCTTACGACTTTTGTTAGCAATCTTTGTGCGTAAAAATTTGTCAAACCACAGTAGGGCATATAAAAAACTCAAACTCAAAAAAGCCAATGCCCCTAACTTCACCGCGCTCTTTTTTGAGATCGACGTTTCTCTATAGACCGTGTCACTCAAGGATGTAATCTCTTCAATGATATTATCTGTTCGCAAACGCAATCTACTGTTGGCTTGAAGCTCTTCCATTAATTTGACTTTTAACTCAACCAATTGTACTTCCTTTGCGTTTCTAGAGTTTTCAGACATGCTGATTGCTGTACCAGAATTGCCGCTGCTTTCGGCACTCAATGTTGTGGCTAATTGTTCCGCAAGAAGTAAAGAGTCTATTCTGCTTATGGATGTTAGCAAAATCTTATTTGACAGATCTATATTTTGTACTTCATTTTGGTTTTCTGTAATCAGCCGTTGATTTGTCTTTAGAGAAGACAACAGACCGCTTTCAATTTGACTTAAAACGCTTGTGTCAAAAACTGTAACCTCAATAATGTGTTTGCCATATTGGTAAGGATTGAATTCCTTAGAAAATTCCTTAAAGGAATAAGCGTTTTCCACAATCGTGGTATCCATTTTTAATCTGTAGCGATCGTAAGCAAGCAATTTCTCCCTTTGATCTTCAATTGGCTTAACCTCAATATCATCAATCCATTCGGCCTGCGCAGAAGTTATACCAAATTTCTTTTTCAACTGAACAGTATCCTTTTGGTTCAATAGCGCACCTAGATAATCTACCTCTTCATAAAGCAAATAACCACTCTCAAAATTTGTATTTACTATCATGTTTGAAACATATGTTGGTCCTTGGTTAAGGTCAATATATGTCCCGACGCAAATTCCTATAACCGTGACAGTTGCAAAAATTAATACGCGCTCGCGCACAAAAACAACAAAATCTAAAATCAAATCAAATAAACAGGCGAAGCTGTTTTTGAAAAACCGAAAGATGCTAGCAAAGCCTGCGCCTATAGCATTAAATAATTGACCCAAGTCGACCTCTTCGGAATCAGAAGAGTTTGAAGTTTTTGATTTGTCCATAGTCAGATGGTTATTGCGCTTTGCGCTCAAATATTAGTTGTTAAATTATTAATCTATTGTATCATTTTGGCAGAACCTCGTCATGCGTTTCTAAGAACGCAGCAATTGCTCTATTATTGGCTAATCGAGGCAATTTATTTTGACCTCCGAGCTTGCCTTGTGAGGCCATATAATTATCAAAAGCCCCTTTTTTAACCGCTTTGATTTTCAAAGACTGCAAAACCTGGCCCACAATAAGGTCTTTGTAATAACTGTTTTGATCTTGCATGTCTTGATCTAAAATCTTTTGAAATTTTACCATATCTGATGGCAAAGTGTCAAAGTCAATAAACCATTCGTGATAAGGCAGTCCTTGTGCTGGGCTCACCTGCGGCGCAACAGAAAATTCATTAACCACAGCATTTGTCTGCTGCGCAGCACTTTGCATGGCGCGCTCTACTTCTTGAGCAATTACGTGCTCGCCAAAGGCAGAAATAAAATGTTTAATGCGGCCAGTCACTTTAATTCTAAATGGTGCAAGGCAGGTGAAAGAAATGGTGTCGCCAATATTATACGCCCAAAGTCCTGCATTCGTTGAAATAATCATAACATAGTTAACATTCATTTGAACCTCATCAAGCGTAAGTCGTTTATAATTGTTGTCAAAGAAGGTTGAGGTTTCAATAAATTCATAGAAAATTCCAGAATCTAAAAGAAGTAACAAGTCTTGGCGGTCTTGGCGATCCTGAAACGCGAAAAACCCTTCGCTAGCGGGAAATAACTCAACGCTATGGACTTTTCTCCCAATAAGTTGTTCGAATTTGGATCGATATGGTGCAAAATTAACGCCACCAAAAACGAATAATTCAAAATTTGGAAACAATGTGCCAACAGGTTTCCCCCCCTTTGTCACAAGCTTTTCAAAATACATTTGTACCCAAGAAGGGATGCCGCTAATCAGACGCATGTCTTGATCGATAGTTTCGTCAACAATCGTATTTACCTTGGTCTCCCAATCTTCAATACAATTTGTCTCCCAGCTAGGAAGTCTGTTTTGTTGTAAGTATTTTGGCACATAATGTGCTACTATTCCCGATAAACGGCCTTGATTAATGCCTTGGACTTCTTTTAAAACAGGACTGCCTTGAAGAAAAATCATCTTGCCGTCTACAAACCTACTATTACCTGTATCGGCGATAAACATAAACAAGGCGTTTTTCGCGGCATTAATATGCTCAGGCATGCTCTCCTTGGTGATAGGAATAAATTTGGCCCCTGAAGTTGTGCCAGAGGTTTTAGCAAAATACAGTGGCTTTCCTGGCCATAAAACATTTGGAACACCATTAACGGACGCTTCCACATATGTGCGTAATTCTTCATAATCTCTTACGGGTACTTTAGATTGAAAATCAGCTACCGATTGGATGTGTTCAAAACCATGGTCAATTCCAAAATTGGTATTTTTTGCAGATTCTATAAGGCGATTAAAAACTTTGCGTTGCGTAGCTACCGGTTGGCTAGACCAAGCCTCAATTCTATTTTTAGCGCGTTGCGCCATGCGTTTGGCAAAAAATGATTTAAGCGACATAATGTATTATTCAAAATCGATAAATGCCTTGGGGTCGACGGGATAGCCGTCGTTCCAAAGCTCAAAATGGAGGTGCGGCCCTGTAGTTAAGGTTCCTGTATTGCCTGAAACAGCTATGACTTCTCCCGATCTAACCAAGTCACCCTGAGATTTAGTCAATTTGCCATTGTGTTTGTATACAGTTATCAGATTATTGCTGTGTTTTAATAGAATCACATAACCCGTTTCGACCGACCACTCTGTCAAAATAACCCTTCCGTCTGCAGCAGCTTTTACGGGTGTATTGATGGGGATGTTGATGTCAACAGCGTAGTGTTTCTCTTTAGCGTCATACCCATCACTAATCGGCCCTTGAGCCGGAGGGAATAACACAAAGGTTGTATTTGTCGTAGTAGATAAAAACAAATTGTATTTGTCCTCTTTTCTTACGGCTTCGCGCAATAAAGAATCTGCCCGAGATGTTGTAAAGTCTTGTTCTTCAATTTGAGGAACATCTATCATTATTGAGTCTGGACTCACCTGTTCAAACTCCAAATCGCCAATCAATACTTTTTGAATGTTAGAAACATACTCACTTTGATAGGACAATAATTGCTGAAGCGAGTCTGATTTGAAGTACAAATCTGCAGCTTGTCGTTCGAGAGCTTGGGAGGAATAACCTGGTATGTATTCGCGAATTGGCGTGAACGCAATTAATACTGTAGTGAGAACAATCAGGACAATAGCGGTGAGCGAAACCCAAACGAATACGTTAAGCCTTGTCAAGCGTAATGAAAATCGTTCTTCAAACGTATCTTCGTTGACCAGCTGTAAAATATAGCGGTTGAGCCATTTTTTAGAAAAAGCTAAACGCTTGGTGTTTTTCTTTACCATAGATCAAAATTAATGAAATTCCTTAGTCTGATAGCTTTAGAACGAAATTAAAGTTAACTTTATAAATACAATTGTGACATCAAAATTGCTAACTTTGCATCAAATACATTAACAATGATTTTAGATTTAAATATAATGTTGATCGCTGGCCCGTGGCAAGTGGTTATTGTGGTTATTGCTATTGTTCTTCTTTTTGGAGGGAAAAAAATTCCTGAACTAATGAAGGGTCTTGGTAGCGGCATTAAAGAATTTAAAAACGCCAGCAAAGAGGATCCTAAAGACGACGCTGAGAAGTAATCAATTTTGAATGCTTATTGATGTCAAAATCGCTTCCAATTCTAGGACATAGCTTCTTTTTTCTTTAGAAGGCGCCAACACAAATCCTTCAGCAACCAGCCATCGGTTATGCTGTGGGTCAAAAATAGTGTAATTAATAAACGGTCCTGCCATAAAGGCATTTGCCAATTCCCAAGTGCTTCTTGTTTCGTAAGCCTTTTGTCCATCAATTTGTGTTTCGATTATTCTGGCTTTGTACTTTTTTTCCGTAATCATAAAAGAGCCTTCAATGGGGCCTGGAATATACTTTTCTCCAACACTGTCTCTTACTGCAATCACTTGATCTAACATTTCTTCACTGAGGTCAAATCGGGATTCTGGAAGTTCATATACTATAAAATTAACACTACCTGATTCAATATCTCGACGTGCCCATACAAAGTCTTCTGTCTCAGAGGCGATACGATAAGCAGACGGAAAATTGATATCAAGGCCTAAATGGTTATTAATCACCGAATTTTTATTCAAAGACTTTCCAATCTGTCTCTGCTTTTCACGTATTTCCGTTGTTTGAAAAGCCTTAAGAATCTCTTCACTTTGTAAGTTAATTTGTTCGGCGACGGCTTTGTCATTGGGTCCCGAGATTTTAACAACCGTTTGAGGTTGAGCATAAACATTCTTTAACACCCTAACGTCAACCGAGTCGGACTTTTCCAGCATCAGCACCGTTCTGTTTTTTCGTGTAAATCCAGAAAAAACGTCTTGAGGCATATAGTACAAATCAAACATAGGCTCATCCTGCGGTAAACCATAAATACTGCCACCAATTATAGACCGAACCGCAGAACCAGAAGCACCTTCCCACCAGTTAATAGACGACACTACAGTAATGTTATTGAGTTTCCCAGAAGATAATGGTTTGATGTTTTTGCTGCCACTTGTCTCGTTTCCACAAGACATGAAGCCTATAGCTGCTATGACAGACAATACTTGAAATTTCATACTCGATTTTAATTTAAACTAGCAACATTTGTGCCATAGGGAAAATGGATTTAAGACAAAATGGCTGCAACACCTGGCAATACTTTGCCTTCTAAGCTTTCTAACATAGCACCACCACCTGTGCTAACATAACTCATCTGGTCTGACAAGTTGAACTGCTTAACCGCAGCTACAGAGTCGCCTCCACCGACCAAGGAAAAGGCGCCTTTTTTAGTGGCTTCAGCAATAGCCCGTCCCAATGCAATTGTACCGCCAGCAAAAGCCTCCATCTCAAAGACACCAACGGGGCCATTCCACAGAATAGTTTTTGAAAGTGCTATTACTTCAGCAAAATGTGCTCGTGTTTTTGGACCAATGTCTAGACCCATCCAGCCGTTAGGAATCTCATTGGTAGGGAAAAAAGCAGTTTGCGCATCTTCAGAAAAAGCATCAGCCACAAGCGTGTCAATAGGCAAATGAATTGTCACATGTTTTTCCTTAGCACGCTCCAAAATTGACAATGCTAAATCCAATTTGTCGTTTTCAACCAAGGAATCACCAATACTTCCGCCTTGCGCTTTAATAAAGGTATAAGCCATACCTCCGCCAATAATTAAATGGTCAATAGCGTCTAATATATTGTCAATGATGGTGATTTTTGACGACACCTTGGCGCCACCTAATATGGCTGTAACTGGTTTTTTGCCGTGCTCCATCACTTTTGCAATACTCTCAATTTCTTTTGCCAATAATAATCCAAAACACTTTGAATTAGGGAAGTAATTCGCAATAATAGCCGTAGAAGCATGAGCTCTATGAGCGGTGCCAAAGGCGTCATTGACATAAACGTCGCCCAATTTTGACAGTTTCTGAGCAAAACCCTTATCGCCATGAGTCTCCTCTGGGTGGAATCTTAGATTTTCTAATAACAAAACCTGTCCGTTTGTTAGTTTAGACGCTGCGAATTCTGCTTCATCTCCTACACAGCTAGGAACAAAGGCGGCCTCAACACCCAGAAGCACATTTAAGGTTGGTAATAAATGCTTCAAAGAACAGTTGTTGTCGTTTCCTGGCGGACGGCCCAAATGAGACATCAAAACACAACGGCCGCCGTCATTTAAAATCTTTTGAATGGTTGGTAGCGCTGCCTCTATCCTTGTGGCATCGGCTACTTTAAATTGACCGTCTAATGGGACATTAAAATCAACCCTTATAAGGGCGCATTGGTTTTTAAAATTAATATCGTTAACTGTAATCATTATGATGTCAATTTATTTAGAAAGACAAATATAAAGCATCAGTCAAAACAACCCTGAAACAATTGGTTTATCTTTGTATGATGCAGTTAGAAAACCTTTTTGGTCATGATGCCCTTAGAGAGCAGTTTCGGAAGGACATTGCCGCCGGTCGTGTACCACACGCTCAGCTTTTTGTTGGCGCAGAGGGTTCTGGCGCCTTGCCTTTGGTTATTGCTTACGCTCAAACTCTAATGCGTTCGACGTCTAAAGGGAATAAACGAAACACCTTTGATCCTTTGAGGCATCCAGATATTCATTTTGTATTTCCTGTTGCTACTAACGATAAGGTGAAAAAACATCCCGTTTCAAGTCTGTTTTTGGAGTCATGGCGAAAATTTTTCAAAACTCAACCTTATGGCAATCTGTTCGACTGGTATCAAGAAATAGGTGTTGAAAATAAGCAAGGACAAATTGGAGTGGATGAGGCTCAAGATATCATTAAATCCCTAGGACTAAAATCATACGAGGGTGGTTACAAAATTGTTATCATTTGGATGGCAGAAAAACTTAATGCAGCTGCTTCCAACAAATTACTCAAGCTGATTGAGGAGCCGCCAGCGCAAACCGTATTTCTTTTAATCGCTGAAGATGATGGACTCATACTGGATACGATACGCTCAAGGTGTCAATATGTACAAGTCGCTCCATTGAGTCAAACCGATATTTTAAACGCTTTAGTAGACCAATACCAAATTGATAAATCTTTAGCGCAACGAATTGCTGTTCAAGCTCAAGGCAACTTTAACAAAGCTGCTGATTTGGTTTATAACGACAGCGAGGAACAGTTGTTTGATACCTGGTTTGTGCAGTGGGTGCGTGCGGCCTTCTCAGCAAAACAGAAAAAAAGCGCTGTTAATGAATTGATGCAATGGAGTCTAGAAATATCGAAAACTGGTCGAGAAACTCAAAAACGATTTATTCATTATTGTTTGCATGTTTTTCGTCAAGCTATGCTGAAGAATTACGGTATAAACCAATTGGTATTCGACCCTCTAAGAGCGGATAAATTTAACTTCGATAACTTTGCGACCTTTATACATGAAGGGAATGTTGACGCGATCCGCGATGCCCTAGAAACTGCTCATGTTCATGTGTCCCGCAACGGAAACCCTAAAATTATTTGGACCGACCTCTCTTTTGCGCTCACCCGATTCATGCATAAAAAAGCACTTTAAAGGCTTAAATTATATTTACATTATAGTAACAAAGGCAATAAAAAGTCTTTACTCGTTTACTGTAATGGCCTTGCTTCTGTTGCAGCTATTCGTTATTTTTTCTCTTTATAAGCGGCGTTCATAGCGTCCAAAATGGTTTGGGTAAGATCATTACCTTCTGCGCCGTAAAGAACGCTGCCTGCGTCGTTACTTCCCAAAATAAACGTATAATTGTTGCTTTCGGCATAATTCTTTATAAATGCTTTTATGCGCTCAATCAACGTATCATTGTTCGTTTGACTCTCCGCTGCTAAAGCTTGCTGCTGCGATTGGATTTGTTGGCTTAGGTATTGCTCTTTTTGCTGTAATTCTTGGGATAATTTTTGAATCTGAACCTGACTCATGCGTTCTGCGCGTTTTTCAGCCGCATTTATTTCTTCTTGAAACGCAACACGCATGCTGTCGGTTTGTTGCTGAAATACATCAATTTTTATCTGAAGCGCCGCTTCCATATCTTTTTTCTCTTCGTACTCATTAATAACCTTAGCGTTATCAACGAAAGCAATTTTTTGCGATGGCTGGCAGGATGTTATAACAAAACTTGTAAAAAGGGTAATAGCGTAGAAATTCGTTTTCATGATTTATTGATTGATTTTATTGTAGGAGCAAAAGTAATAAAGCGCTAAGAATATGCAGGCCTATGGGCTCAAATTTATGTGTTGAATTTTTTAAACACATAAACCCTTGAAGACCACTCTCCAGAGAACATGGCTTTGATGTTAGAAATCGACCCGAACCAAATAGCTTTCAACCATTTCAAATGTGCCTCCTTGTAGGTTTCCGATAAAAGCGACACATAATACGCGTCTAACCACATGGGGTAGGTGCGCACCAATTCAAATTCATGAGTAGATAATAGACTCACTATACTATCCTTTGAAAAATGCCATAAATGACGAGGAACATCGTAAGCGGCCCAATATGAATTATAATATTTAGCATCATAACTCAAATGATTTGGCACCGCCACAATTAGTCTTCCTTGGTCATCAAGCAGGCGGTACAAATTTTTCAGCGCCTGTTCTAAATTGGGCAAATGCTCCAAAACATGCCACAAAGTAATCAAATCAAAACTTGAATTTTCCCACTCAAAGGCTTGCTCATTATCAAACACGGCATTCTCAGTTAGGCGATTTGCGGCTAAACGCGCAGCTTTATTGGGCTCAACGCCAAAAACTTGCCATCCTAACTTTTTCATAGATTTTAGGAAAAATCCGGTGCCACAGCCCACGTCTAAAAGACGTTTGTTGTTGATTTTCAGCCTTTTAACGATTATTTTTTTTGGAATCATGGCCAGAGATCGCATCAAGTGATAAAACTTCTCTAAAAAAGAATAAGGCACTGCCTGATGTGATAAATAATTATTTTCAGGATAATAATTCAGGAGGTCCTCATCGAGCGGTTTAGGGCAGGTCATCAGATAACCGTGCTCGGCATTACGCTTCAGGGCATACCAAGTTTTCGAAACGTGATGATCTTGTACTTTCATATTCTAAAGGTCTGAGGTTCCACGTGGAACATAAATATTATCGACCCATATAAACAAGCAATACCGAAATATCATTTGGTGATACGCCACTTACCCTTGAGGCTTGAGACACTGTGTGTGGTTGAATAGCCTTAAGCTTTTCGCGCGCTTCATAGCTCATAGAAGTAATTTTAGAAAAATCAAATCCAATAGGAATCTTGATACCCTCCAAACGATTTAATTTGTCAGCATTATTTTTTTCTTTTGCTATATAGCCAGCGTATTTCACCTGAACAGTTGCTTGTTCCATGACGTCGAGGTCTGGGCGTTCTGACTCCATATAATTTTTAACAACATCTAAACCGATCAAATCGTCCAATTCGATATTTGGCCTGGACAAGATTTTAATCAATTTATCTGATTGTTTGACTAATGCAGAATCTTTTGATTCTAAGATTGGGTTGATTGCTTTTGGGTCTATGCTTGTGTTCCTAAAAAACGAAACAAAACGATCCGTAGACTTTTCCTTTTCTTCCATTATTTTTAGTCGATCCGATTTTGCTAATCCAATATCGTGGCCTTTAGGTGTGAGACGAAAATCGGCGTTGTCTTGCCTCAATAAGGTACGGTATTCTGCGCGTGAGGTAAACATTCTATAAGGCTCTTCGGTGCCCTTCGTAATAAGATCGTCAATGAGAACACCTATATATGCCTCGTCCCGATTTAAAATAAATGGAGTCTCTTCTTTTACCAGTCGTGCGGCATTCACACCTGCCATAAGGCCTTGCGCGGCTGCTTCTTCATAGCCAGTGGTGCCGTTAATTTGACCAGCAAAATAAAGGCCCGAAATCAATTTAGTCTCTAGAGTGTGCTTTAATTGTGTGGGGGGGAAATAATCGTACTCAATAGCATAACCTGGTCTAAAAAACCTGACATTTTCAAAGCCAGAAACTCTTTTAAGTGCTTCAAATTGTACATCCTCAGGTAGGGATGTTGAAAAACCGTTAACATACACCTCAACAGTGCTCCAGCCTTCAGGTTCAACAAAAATTTGGTGTCGATCCTTATCCGCAAAACGATTAATTTTATCCTCAATGGAAGGACAATATCTCGGGCCTATACTCTTTATACGTCCGTTAAACATAGGGGACTTATCAAAACCTTCTCTGAGCATATCGTGAACCTCTTTAGAAGTATATGTCATATGACAAGAGCGCTGCCGGGTAAGAGGTTTGGTCTTCTTGCTATAAGAAAACTTTGAAGGCTCGGCATCACCTGGTTGTTCAATCATTCTAGAAAAGTCCAAACTACGACCATCTACACGAGGAGGTGTTCCGGTTTTCATTCGGCCCGAATCAAACCCTAAATCCTCAAGCTGCTCTGTAATACCTGTTGAAGCGCGTTCACCAGCACGCCCTCCTCCGAACTGCTTCTCTCCTATATGAATCAGGCCATTGAGAAAGGTTCCGCTTGTCAACACAACTGTCTTGGATCGCATTTCAACCCCTAGAGATGTTTTTACGCCACATAATTTATTATTCTCGATCAACAATCCTGTAACCATGTCTTGATAAAAATCGAGTTTAGGTATTTGTTCTAGCTCATTTCTCCAAGCTTCTGCAAAACGCATGCGATCACTTTGAACCCTGGGGCTCCACATTGCAGGTCCTTTGGATTTATTAAGCATTTTAAATTGAATTGCCGACACGTCACTAACAATGCCGCTCAAGCCGCCCAGAGCATCAATTTCGCGCACAATTTGTCCTTTGGCAATACCTCCCATCGCTGGATTGCATGACATTTGCGCAATATTCTGTAGGTTCATTGTAATCAAAAGCGTACGGCAGCCCATATTAGCTGCTGCCGCTGCTGCCTCGCTACCAGCATGACCCCCTCCGACAACGATGACGTCGTATGTATTATCAAATAGTCCCATTAGTGTTCCACGTGGAACATTTTATTGTTTGCGCAAAGATACATTACTTTATCAATTCTGAAGGCCTAAGCTTTAAAGCGCTATCCTCCTTCTCTCGCATCAACACCTTATCTGATTTAGTCTTGTCTTTATAGCCTAAGCAATGCAGGGCAGCATGAACCATGACGCGGTGCAGCTCGTCCATTTCCAGAACTTCAAAAATACGGGCATTTTCCTTAACACGCTCGACAGAAATATAAACTTCTGCCTGAATAGACTTGCCTATAGAATCATCGAAACAAATGACATCGGTATATGTGTCATGATTCAAAAATTGTTGGTTAAGACTAAGTAAAAACGCATCATCACAAAACACAAATGACAGATTGTTAATGTTGCCACCCTCTATGCGTACAACGTCCTCGAGCCAACCACGAGTAATGTCGGTTTGTGGGATATCTGCTACTGTTTGATATTCAAATTCAATCATTGTCTTTCAAAAAATATTGATTCGCTTTAGTCGTCATTTTGGGTTTCATTGGTAGACGCTCTCTGTTGAGCCGTTCAATGGTTAAACGCGTTCCTTTTGACAGCTTAAAAGCTTTATTATCAGTATTATACAGCTCTGAACCGGATTGTGATTCCCGAATATCATCTTGCCCTTGAATCTTCTCTGCCTCATTCCACTTCATCATTTCATAGGCCAATTTTTTCATAACCGCCTTGAGTCTATCAGACTGTCCTAAGTCTAATAAGTCGCGCTCTAATCGCTCCATTTCATTGAGAATGTTCTGGCCTTGTGAACCATTTCCTGAAGCTTCATTAAGTTTTTGAAATGCTTCTCGCAGCCGTTGCTGCTCCTTAAATATCTCATAAGTACTAGACGCGTCATCCGACTGTCCAGAGCCATCATCCTTAGAGCTCCCCCTTTCACCAAGCTTGTCATTACCCCCTTCCTCGCCGTCTCTAGCATCAGTTTTCTTTCCTTTGCCCATCCTTTCGGCAAGCTGCTCTTGACTCATCATAATGTCTGGCAATTGCATCTCACCCTCTCCTTGGCCGAGACTCGGGGACATTTGCATGCTTAAATTATCCATCATGTCGCTCAGCTGATCGGCCAATACGTTAGTCGAATTCATCACATACTGCTGAGCTGCAACACCCTCGTTCACCTGACTGTCAGCGAAATTTTCTAACGCCTTTTTAGTATAAAAATACACATTACTGATTTCGCTATTAACCCGTTCGGCTATCATGGGCTGTCGGAGTGATAAGACAAACAGGCTGTCGTCAATATGTTTGAAATTATTCTTCAAATCTTGTTGACGCTGCAACAAATTGGCAAAATCTGAAGTCAGTTCATTGGGCGACTCGAACATCATCATCAAGTCTTCTTGAATAAATGAAAAACGCAGCAAGTTATCAAGTATTTGACGCAACATGGCAATATCTTCGCTGATCTGTTGTCCACCTCCCCCAAAAGGCAATTGACTCATTTGATTGGCCAATGTCTTCATGCCTTTTGATGCTTTAGACTGAGAAATTTTAGCGGGTTGGCCTTGCTTTATCTCATCCAATGCTTTTTGCTGATCTTGTTCGATACCCTCTTCTGTAGCCTTATCTCTAGGCATATCGAACGGCTTTTTAAGGGCGTCATTCTCCTTATGCAAATCATCAATCGCCTCTTCCAATTTCTTGAATGACTCGTTGAGCTCTTCTTGTGTCTCTGTGTTGTCAGCTGAAGAAGCCCCTGCTTTAGACAAGGTCTCTTGACGGTCCGCAAGTTCATCCAACGAAGACCCAATTTGAGCGGCCTTCTGGGTTACATAAAAACGCTTGGTTAACTCAAGCACCTGCGCCATACTTTTCTGGGCGCTTTGCTTTTGTTTAGCAAGCTCATCCAGACGCTCAGCCAAATCTAGCTCATTGAGTTTATCGGCATATTTTTCAATTTCCTCTCTCAACTTCTCATTACGATCTAGTGATTTTTCTTGTTCTTCGATACGGTTTTTTAGAGATTCAGTAAAAGGATCGTTTTTACGCTCTTGCTGCGCGTCTATGGCTTTCTTTGTCGTTTCGTTAAAGGACTTCATAAGGGCGTCTTGTTGTCTTTGGCGCTCAATAGCCTCTTTAAGTTTCTGCTTGTCTGAAAAGCTCAATGAGGATTGTTCTAATTGGCTGCGCTGTAAATCTTCAAGTGTTTGATTGTCTCTCTCGCTTTGCTCAACTACTGTCTGAAGGCCTTTCAATGCTGCGTTTTGTCGACGTATCATTTCCTCTTGCTTCTCACTCTCAGAAAGTAGATTGTAACGAAACCACTGCGTAAAAATACTTTTTCTGCCATTCACGCCATCGTTATCCGTCGCAACAAAACGCACTTCATAAGAACCTTCCTTATCAAGGTCAAGGTTATTAGGAAAACTAGCCGCAAACGGCACAACCGCCGCTGGGAATGGATTCAAAGAAATTTCAAGTGGCTCTTCTGACTCACCCACCGGCCGATATTGCATCAATACATCAGTAATGGCATAATCATCAGACGCGATGCCATCAAACTGAAGCTCATTCCAATTAAGTGAATCAGAAACCATATCAATAGACAATTCTGGATAAGCATCACGCACTGTTTTAATATTAAACTGATATGCCTCGTAATTCAACAGCTGTTCATTACTGAAAAACAGGTCGACCATCTCAGACTTCATGGATGTGAATACGCCTTTAAATACAGAGCCGTTGGATTGGGTCTTAATGGGCTTTGCATTCACCGCTATAGTTAAGGTGTCGGTTGCCGTAGTTTCAAGAGTTAGCTCAATTTTAGTTCCCTCAGGAAGCATAACGTCCTGGAAAGATGACAATGTTTCATCGGGCCGCAATAGATAATCAGGGAAATTAAATAGGATTTCTAACCGATTAAGCTTAGGAGGTTGTATAACGTCTAGACGAAAAGGGTCCGATTTTACCTTTGCGCTACTAATCCTAAAGTCGATAGCCTTCTCAACATTTTCAAACGTATGCTCAAATTGACCGTTTCTGTTCAACCTCATGTCGATTACAGATCCAAACGATTCCATAAAAACCCTTTCGGGGGACTGACTGCCCTCAATATTAACAACAACAGTATAGTCCGACATGGCAACGGCCTTTAGGGTTTCATTCTCCAACACAAAGGTATATGGGGCCGGCGGCACATAGGAACTTCTAAAATCCACCAATCGATTAAAGCTGGACGAAAATGATGACCAATTCCCAGATGAAATCAAGATCAGTAAAAAAGTGAGGGGAAAGATCAAGCGGCTTCCTTTTTTAAAGCTAAGGCGCCAAGAAATGGCCCTTTCAAAAGGCCAAGAAGAAAACGCACTAGATCTCTGAACAACACTAGCCTTGACCAGTTCAGACTTATCCAAACGCTGTGACAACTGAACAAGGTTTATTAGTTTGTCGTCAATCTCAGGAAAATAATCACCAATTATTCTGGCAGCATTCTCATGAGAAATGCCAGATTTAGGATAAATAACCTTAACCATGTGGCGACCTACCAAAAAACTAAAAGTGAAAAACAATAGGATCAAAAAAGAGAAGACCAATATAGTCTTAACTGTCGTGGAGCACCAAAAAAGTTGTTCTGCAAGGATTGCACAAATGACAAAAACCGCCAAATAAAATACGAACGAAAAAAATCCTGCTAGCATATTATTAGCACAACGCAGTCGGACAAAATAATTTAACTTTTTTGTAATCTGATTAACCATTGGATGACTCGAAAATCTTAGGTAAAACTACAATTTTTAGGCATATCAAGTATCCATCAAATTGCATGCCCATTTAATAGTTTTGATGCTATCTTTGCAATAAACCATTTAGCATGACTCATCCGGTTCGTGTCCGCTTTGCGCCTAGTCCTACAGGACCTCTTCATATTGGAGGACTTAGAACAGCGTTATTTAATTATTTATTTGCCAAAAAACAGGGTGGTACATTTGTATTACGGATTGAGGACACTGACCACAAAAGGTATGTTCCTGGCGCTGAGAATTATATTTCAGAATCTTTGTCCTGGTGTAACATTCCTGCTGACGAAAGCCCTCTACAGCCAGGTAAGTACGGACCTTACCGGCAAAGTGAACGAAAAGCAATTTATAAACAATATATAAACACGCTTCTTGAAAATGGTGACGCATATTACGCCTTTGACACCGCCGAGACTTTAGACGAGTTTCGCAAAGATCACGAAGCAAAAGGTGGTGCTTTTATCTACAACCACCAAAGCAGAGGGTCATTGTCCAACAGTTTAACATTGACAGCGGAAGAGGTTAAGGACAAAATAGGATCGGGACACGATTTTGTTGTGAGGTTTAAGGCGCCACAAGGGCGAATTATAGAAATGAATGATATTATCAGAGGGAAGATCACTATCGACTGTAATACACTCGACGACAAAGTACTGTTTAAGAGCGACGGGATGCCCACCTATCATTTGGCAAATGTTGTTGATGACCATTTAATGAAAATCACCCATGTTATTCGCGGAGAGGAATGGCTGCCCTCAATGGCTCTTCATGTTTTATTGTACGAAGCGTTTGGTTGGGATAAACCCGAATTTGCACATCTGCCTCTCATTCTCAAGCCTTCGGGAAAAGGAAAATTAAGCAAGCGTGATGGCGACAAATTTGGCTTTCCCGTCTTTCCTTTAGACTGGCAGGGCGATGAGCGCCTTTCTCAGGGGTTTAAAGGCGCTGGATATTTACCTGAGGCTTTAATCAACTTTTTAGGTTTGTTAGGTTGGAACCCAGGGACAGAAGAAGAACTATTTAAACTAAATGAAATGATTTCAGCCTTTGACTTAACCTCGGTTAATAAAGCTGGGGCACGATTTGACATTGATAAACTTAAATGGTTTAACCAGCAGTATGTGGCACAGCTATCTGTTGATTCTCTTTCATCAATGATTATCGCAAATTACCCACAATTAAAGTCTGTTGAGCATTCTCAACTTAATAAAATCATCAGGATTACCCAAGAGCGTTTGGTTTTTGTTAATGATTTTTGGAAGGTTGCGGGATTTTTCTTTGAAGCGCCTCAAAAATTTAAAGAAAGAGCATTAAAAAAAACTTTAAGGGCAGACACTTTTGACATTTTAGATCAAACCAAAGCCATCTTAAAGTCGCAGAAAGTATTCACACCAGAAGCACTTCAGAGTGCCATAAAAAGCTGGATAAGTGACCAACAAATTGGATTTGGAGCAGTGATGCAGCCGCTAAGGCTAGCACTGGTCGGTGACTTAAAAGGCCCAGATGTTTTCGTTATTATGTCTCTTCTGGGTAAAGATTGTGTTTGTAGCAGGATAGGAAAATTTCAGCACGCTATTGAAGCTAACTAACGGTTGGTTAACTTTTAATTTCTTATCTTTAGTACTCAATCAAATTTAAAAATAAGCCATTATGCCTACACTCTTTACTACCATGCTTTTCTCCCTTTTAGGGATTGTTATTCTATTCTCTGCACTATTTACTGTTAAGCAGCAAACGGCTGCGATAGTAGAGCGTTTTGGGAAATTTCATTCAATACGCCAATCAGGTTTGCAGATCAAAATTCCCTTAATTGATCGTATCACTGGCCGATTGAGCTTAAAAATCCAACAGCTTGATGTTATCATTGAAACCAAAACCTTAGATGATGTATTTGTCCGACTAAAAGTATCCGTTCAATACAAAGTGATCAGTGAAAAGGTTTATGAGGCTTATTATAAACTTGATTACCCCCATGAACAAATTACCTCCTATGTCTTTGATGTGGTTCGCGCTGAGGTTCCAAAAATGAAACTTGATGATGTCTTTGTAAAGAAAGACGACATTGCTATTGCGGTAAAATCAGAACTTAACGACGCCATGTCAGATTATGGTTATGACATTATCAAAACATTGGTCACTGATATCGATCCCGACGCACAGGTTAAATCAGCGATGAACCGCATTAACGCCTCTGAGCGCGAAAAAATCGCTGCTCAATATGAAGGCGATGCACAGCGTATTCTAATTGTTGAAAAAGCTAAAGCTGAGGCTGAAAGCAAAAGGCTTCAAGGCCAAGGAATCGCGGACCAGCGGCGCGAAATTGCACGTGGACTAGAAGAATCTGTAGAAGTATTGAATAAGGTTGGGATCAATTCTCAAGAAGCATCAGCCCTAATTGTAGTTACCCAGCATTACGATACGTTGCAATCTTTAGGAGAAGGAACCAACAGTAACCTAATCTTGTTACCAAACACACCACAAGCAGGTAGCAATATGCTAAACGATATGGTCGCTAGTTTTTCAGCTAGCAATCAAATTGGAGAGGCGATAAAAGAGGGTAATAAAAACAAAGAGACTAAATGATTTCTCTGGCTTCAATGGATAACAACGCGTTGCTGTCCTCAGCTGATTGGGTTAAAAAGTCGTTTATCGCGTCTGTACGTTCTTCTCCTTTGGCTAGCCAAACACTTGTTGCAAGCACTGTAGCTATTCGGGTGCCAATTTTTTTCTTAGCGGTTGAAAATAACGGCTCTAAATCGTCGTAGCTGACGTTTTGTGCTAAAGCAATAATATCAGCTCGAGCTTTAAGTCTTTTTTCTTCTGGAAGATTTGTATATTTTTTTCCCAGTCTTTTAATTTCTTCAATTGCAGGTCTTGATGCCGCTTGATTATTGGAGTTGATTGGTTGGGTTGGAGTTTCGGTTTTTTTAGTCCAATTATCTCTAAGTCCTACTGTTTTATTGAACACTAATTTATTTGCATCACTATCAGGGTCGACAACAAAATAACCCAAACGCTGAAATTGGAAATGTTCCCCTATTTTTACTGCGGCAAGTGAAGGTTCTACATAGGCGTTAACATGGTGAAGGGACTCTGGGTTCAAATATGTTAAAAAATCAACATCCTTGTCGTTGTCTGGCGATTCGTTAATAAACAGTCGGTCGTATATTCTAACCTCCGCACGAATAGCATCAGGCTCTGAGACCCAGTGTAATGTACCTTTAACCTTTCTTAAACTAGCATCTGATCCGCTACCACTTAAACTGTCTGGATCATAAGTACAATGAATTTCTAAAATATCACCATTAGAATCTTTAACAACACTCTGCGCTTTAATAATGTACGCATTTTTCAATCTCACCTCTTGACCTAGAGACAATCTGAAGTATTGTTTTTCTGCAACTTCTTTAAAATCTTCACGCTCTATGAGTAGATTTTTCGAAAATGGAAGGCTTCGCTCTCCTGCGTCTGGATTTTCCGGATTACGCTCGCCTTGCAACATCTCTGTTTTATTGTCAGGATAATTGGTGACAACGACCTTGACTGGGTCGAGTACCGCCATAACGCGGGGCGCAATAAGGTTTAGATCCTCACGTACACAGAACTCTAAAAGTGCCACATCAATAATGTTGTCTCGTTTCGCAACACCTACTGTTTCAACAAAATTTTTCAATGCTGAAGGAGTATATCCGCGACGACGCAAGCCAGATATTGTAGGCATCCTAGGGTCGTCCCAGCCCTTCACAACACCTTCTTCTACAAGCTTAAGTAATTTACGCTTACTCATAATAGTGTAGGACAAATTGAGACGAGCGAATTCACGCTGTTTTGGTAACAAATCTTTAGGATTGCTTATTTGGTCTAAAAACCATTCGTAAAGCGGTCGATGGGGCTTAAATTCAAGTGAACATAATGAGTGTGAAATGTGCTCCACATAATCGCTTTGACCGTGTGCCCAATCGTACATGGGGTAAATGCACCAATCGTTACCTGTGCGATGGTGTGACTGCTTCAAAATGCGATATAGAATTGGATCGCGTAGTAACATGTTTGGATTAGCCATATCAATTTTAGCACGTAAAACATGGGTGCCGGTGTCAAAAACCCCTGATTTCATCTTTTCGAAAAGATCTAAATTTTCGTCAACCGATCTATTTCTGTTTGGACTGTTTATTCCCACTTGTGTTGGTGATCCCTTTTGGTCTGCAATGACTTCGCTAGACTGATTGTCTACATAAGCCTTTCCCATTCGAATAAGGTCTACCGCCCAGTCGTAGAGTTGCTGAAAATAGTCAGAAGTATAGCACTCTTTGTCCCACTGATAACCAAGCCAACGAATATCTTCTTTTATGGCGTCAACATATTTTTGTTCTTCTTTAGCTGGGTTTGTGTCGTCAAAACGAAGGTTAACAGGTGCATTGTAATACTCTCCTAATCCAAAGCTAATACCCAAGGCTTTGGTATGCCCAATGTGCAAAAAGCCGTTTGGCTCAGGTGGAAATCGAAATCTTAAAGCAGAAGGAGTTAATCCTTTAGCCAAATCATCTTCAATGATTTGAGTAATAAAGTTTCGGGTTTGACGGGCTTCTGACATCTTGTGCTTTTGAACAGCAAATGTAACTAAAACACAAAAACCATGAAGAATAATCTATATTTGAATCAAAATATTTAATGATGGGAACGATTACTTTAGATCGAGTTAAAGTGTATGCTTATCACGGTTGTTTAGCCGAAGAAACAATGATTGGTAGTGATTATTTGGTTAACCTCAATATTGAGGCCGATCTGTCATTATCGGCGCAAAGCGACCATTTGGAAGATACTGTTGATTATGTATTGTTAAGAAAAATCATCACCCAAGAAATGTCACGGCCCAGAAAACTACTTGAGACTGTGGCTCATTCAATTTTAGACCATATTTTTTTGAAATGCACAACAGTAAACAAGGCAACTGTTTCGGTATCAAAAGTGAACCCTCCTATAGGTGGTGATGTTGCGTTGGTTACAATTACAATGAAAAAAGAAAGAAAATAAAGTGTGGACTGGGCGTAGGTTAATTTTTTCCTACATTTGTGTTCTCAAAAAATGGCGTCTTGGCCGAGTGGCTAGGCAGAGGTCTGCAAAACCTTTTACAGCGGTTCGAATCCGCTAGACGCCTCTTAGTTCTTTTTATTTTAACTTTGTAAGATGTTTGCCGGATTTAATTGGTCTCCTGGCATCAACCCTTTTACCACAAGTACAATTCCACAAATGACTAATAAATACCCAAGTGTTTTTTTCACATAAACGATTCGTTTCGGCGTCAATTGAGATTGAAGTTGCTTTGCTGCAATGATCTTGAATAAATCGGTAATAAAGTAGACCGATAACATGGCTGCAAAAAAGACGATGAAATTTTCAATCAATCCTTGAAAGTTAGGACCTACAACAATAACAGTCCCTACCCAAAATACAAGAACCCCAACATTAATAATATTTAACAAAAAACCTTTAAACATAAGGCTTATGTAATTTGAATTTAAACCAATTTGCTCTATTAAAATATCTTCTTTTTCTATTCTTTTAACTGCCAAAACCAGTCCATATATCACCATACCAAAACCACCCAAAAGATACAATATGGGTGAATTGCTTAAATTATCTAACAACTGATAACTGCTGTAGTACGCCAACGTAATAAAAAGAATGTCTGATAGAATAACTCCTAAATCAAAAGCAATTGCTGCTCGCACGCCCTTCGTAGCACTGGTTTCTAATAGCATAAAGAAAACAGGTCCAAGCATAAAGCTTAGAAAGAACCCTAGTGGAACAGCTGCTTTTATTAAATCAATCATCTTTAGGTTAATTCATTAAAGTAACTTTACCTCCTAAAAGTTTTGATTTTGACACCATTTTTGGGTCGCCATAAACATATACTTTTCCACCTGCTTTGATATCTGCGGTAAGTTTTCCTGATGCATACACTTCTACTTCGCCGCCAGCACGAATAATGACCTCAGAATCTGTAGTTTTTAAATTTTGTGCCTTAACAATACCACCTGTATTAACTTTAATTAATTGGGTTTGAGCCTCTCCGTTGAGATTAATGATCCCCCCTGAATAAGCTCTAGATTCCAAATATGACGTTTTAATGTTTATTTCTACCCTTGCGCCTTCTTGGGCACGACAATCAAAACTGTTAACTTGAATTAAATTGTCGCTATAAATATAAGCGCCTTCGTTAGCATCAATAGCTTGAATTGATTTATAATACAAGGTGACTAAAACATCGTCTCCTTTAAATATTTTTGGGAGACTCATTCGTATTTTTAGTTTTCCATATTTATTAATCAACTGAACCTCATTAGCATGAGTACCTGATATTTCTACACGATTTAAATCTGATTGAACCAGTTTGACGTTGATTAAATCATAAATTTTAATTTTATTAAAATCACCTAGGTTTCTGGTAACAGTGTTTTGAGAAAATAAAAACGTCGGTAATATTAGAATAAAAAATATTATTTTTTTCATTGTTTTAAGTTTTTAGGGCAGATGTTAATTTAATAATTTATAAAATTAGTATAATCTCTTTAGATTCGTCAGAATTAATCAACATCTACCAGATAAAAATCTAAATGCTTTTTTACTAAATCGCAAGATTTAACTCTTACAGAAACAGCATCTCCTAATTGATATGATTGGCCCGTTCTTTGTCCTACAGCACTATAAGAAGTTTGATTAAAAATAAAATGATCGTTTTTCATGTCACGCATTCTCACCATTCCTTCACATTTATTTTCTATAATCTCTACATAAATACCCCAATCTGTTACTCCTGAAATAACGCCGTTAAATATTCTATTATCATGGTTTTGCATATATTTTATTTGCATGTATTTAATAGAATCTCTTTCGGCACGTGTGGCGGTATATTCCATTTCGGAACAATGTTTACATTGTTCCTCTAAAGCTACAGCGTTTGGTGTAGCCCCTTGGTCGAGATAATGCTGTAATAGACGATGAACCATTACATCTGGATACCTACGAATTGGTGATGTAAAATGACTGTAATAATCAAAAGATAATCCATAATGACCTATATTTTGAGTAGAATACTCTGCCTTGCTCATTGTTCGAATCGTAAGTGTATCTATTAAGTTTTGTTCTTTTTTACCTTTAATATCACTGAGTAATTTATTTAACGATGCCGCTATGGTTCTTCGATTTCGCACATTAATATCATATCCAAAATTTCCTACCAATTGTTTTAGATCATTTAATTTTTGTTCATCGGGTTCGTTATGAATTCTATAAACAAACGGTTTAATAGGTTTTTGATTCCCAATAAATTCAGCAACACTTCGATTTGCTAAGAGCATAAATTCTTCTATCAATTTATTAGCATCTTGACTTGTTTTAAAAAAAACACCAACTGGATTTGCTTGATCGTTCAAATCAAATTTAACCTCAACTTTATCAAATGATATTGCCCCATTAATCATACGATCTTTCCGTAAAATCTTAGCGGTATCGTTTAATGTGATAATAGCGTTAAATAAATTTAAATCAACATCATAAGATTGAGTTGTTAAAGATATATCAGCTGGAACAAATCTTTCTTTAGTAGAAATAATGATTTGAGCTTCTTCATATGAAAATCTAGCATTACTATGTGTTATTGTTCGTCCTATCCATTGATCTTTAACTTTTCCTTTTTTATCCATTTTAAAAACAGCTGAAAAAGTTAATTTATCTTCATGAGGTCTTAATGAACAAGCTTCATTAGATAATACTTCAGGTAACATTGGTACAACACGATCAACTAAATACACAGATGTGGCTCTAAAATAAGCTTCTTTATCTAAGATAGATCCAGGCTCTAAATAGTGTGATACATCGGCAATATGAATACCTACTTCAAAATGATCTTTATCGATCACTTGATATGAAATAGCATCATCAAAGTCTTTTGCATCTTTAGGATCAATAGTGAATGTTAAAATGTCCCGCATATCACGACGTGACTTTATATCATTTTCAGATATTCTTGTATCTAAATTATTAGCATAATCTATAATATGTTTATCAAATTCATACGGTAAATTATAAGCTGCAAGAATGCTATGAATTTCAGTATTATGTTCTCCAGGTATTCCTAATACTTTTATTATTTTTCCATTAGGAGCTTCTGATCTCTGGGGCCAATCTATAATATCAACAATCACTTTATCACCATCATTCGCGCCATTCAAATCAGATAAACTCACAAAAATATCGACATGCATTTTATCATCATCTGGTACAACAAAGGCAAATCTTTTAGATAACTGAACTGTTCCTACATAAGATATTTTATCACGATGAATGATATCAATAATTTCACCTTCTATTTTTCCACTATTCCTTCTGTTAAAAACAATCCCTTTAACAATATCACCATTTAGTGCTTTGCCTAAAAATTTTGGTTTTATAAAAATATCAGAGTCATAAGCATCTGTTATAATATAACCATTACCCTTTGCTGAGATATCTAATCGACCTTCTATATATTTTTCGTTAAAATTGAGTTTATACTTACCACGTTCGACCTCTTTTATTTTCTTAGTCAATGCTAAACTATGAAGTGATTTAATTAACACATTTCTTGAATTCGCATCTGTAATTTTCAATTTAGCCGCAACTTGTTTGTAATTTTGAGGATTATCACCTGCATCTCGTAGAGTTTTAATAATTCTATGAGTAAGATCATTATTTGATTTACTTCTACTTTTCTTCTTTCCTATACTCATATCGTGATTTATACTACAAAACTACTGTATTAAAAATCTATACCTGTTTCCCTATTGTTAACTTATTCACAGATCATAAATAAATAATTATTTAATATTAAAATTTTATAAAAATATTTTCTATGATAATAGGCTGTTTATAGAATGTATAAATTTATTTGCATTAATAATTATGAGCTAAAATAACACTTTATTAACGTTATATACATAAGCCTTTTAATAGTTAATATTATATATATCAATTAATTAAATTACTTATTAACTTTCTTTTTATTATTAATTATTAAATCAATTTTTAATAAAATTTTATTATTAATAGTTAATAAAGAGTAAGTATAGTATCAATAAGTATTTTAGATTTTACCCTTAAATAAATTGGTAGTAATAAATAATTTTACAACGATAATTTATTAATTACTAAACAATAAAAAGTTATTAATAGTTACATTCATTTTCTAAACGATTTTAATAACACTATTCTCTCCCATTGTTAATTTTTGTAATTTTAATACCATTAAAATAACATAACTATGACTATTGCAATAGGTAATGACCATGCTGGAACTGAATACAAAAATTTAATAGTTGACTATCTTACGAAGCAAGGATTTACAGTTGTTAATTACGGAACAGATCATGAAGATAGTGTTGATTATCCTGATTTTGTTCATCCTGTGGCTCAAAGTATAGATAAACAAACCGCTGATTTTGGTATACTAATTTGTGGTAGTGGAAATGGTGTTAGTATGACAGCTAATAAATATCAAAATGTCAGAGCTGCACTTTGTTGGAATACTGAATTAGCTGAGTTAGCAAGATCACATAATAACGCCAATATAATTAGTTTACCAGCGCGATTTATCTCTAAAGACGATAGTATTGAAATGATTAAAACTTTTATATCTACATCTTTTGAAGCCGGACGGCATCAACGTCGCGTGGAAAAAATTAAAATTTCATAATGTCGCACCATCACCATCACCATCACCATCATCTTGGTGATGAAAAAAACTTACTTATATCTATTGTACTGAATGTACTAATCACTTTAACCCAGATCATCGGTGGTTTTTTTGCTGGTAGTCTAGCTCTTATTAGTGATGCTGTACATAATTTTTCTGACGTAGTTTCTTTAGTTATTAGTTATATCGCCTCAAAAGTCAGTAAACAGAAAGCATCTTTAAAGAAAACATTTGGCAATAAACGTGCTGAAATTTTAGCTGCTTTTATAAACGCCTCTTCTTTAATAGTGCTAGCATTGATACTTATTATTGAAGCTATAAAAAGAATTCAAAACCCTGAACCTATTAACGCAAATATCGTTATTTGGTTAGCACTCTTAGGAATTTTATTTAATGGTTTTAGTGTATTACTTCTCCAAAAAGGTAGTCATTCGAACATGAATATTAAATCTGCGTATTTACATCTTTTATCAGATATGATGGCCTCTGTGGCTGTATTGTTTGGAGGATTGTTAATTAAATATTTTGATATATACTGGGTCGATAGCGCACTAACTTTTGGAATAGGTGTTTATCTTATTAAAATGGGTTTCGATTTATTAAAATCATCTTTTAATGTATTAATGCTTTTTACACCAGAAGATATAAAAATCAAGACGATAGTTAAAGAAATTGAGTCAATAGAATCTATCACAAACATACATCATGTTCATGTTTGGCAATTGAATGATCACGATATTCATCTAGAAGCACACATAACATTTTCTCATAACATTCAATTATCAGAATTTGATAATATTCTAAAAGAAATTGAACTACTTCTTCATGATAAATTTAGCATCCATCATGTTAATATTCAACCTGAATTTAACAAATGTAATCACTCTGAAATCATAGTTCAACACTAAATTTATGACTGTAGACATTAAAAATTTTTCAGATCTTTCAACAATAGAGTTGTATGAAATATTAAGACTGAGGAGTGAAGTTTTTGTTGTTGAGCAAGACTGTGTCTATCAAGATATTGATAATAAAGATCAAAAAGCACTTCATGTTTTGGGTTATGATCAAAATAAACTTGTTGCTTATACCAGACTATTTGGCCCGGGAGAATATTTTGTGCAATCAAGTATTGGGAGGGTAGTTGTTAATACAACTTATAGAAATAAAAAATATGGTTATAACATTATGAATTCCTCTATTGAAGCAATAAAAGATTTTTATAAAACTACAGAAGTTAAAATTTCAGCCCAAAAACATTTAGAAAAATTTTATAACAATCTTGGATTTAAAACAATTGGCGAACCATATCTTGAAGACGGTATACCGCACATTGGAATGATGAGGAATTAATCGATTTTAACAATTTCTATTTCAACCCGACGATCAAATTTATTTGAACCACCTAATGGAAATTGGCGTCCCAAACCTTTAAAAGACATACGTTCTTTACTGATTCCGTGAGACAGAAAATAATCATACACACGTTGAGCTCGTGCCACTGAAAGATTGAATTTTTTTGTTCGTCTATCGATGGCATCACGACCAGAATCCGTGCAACATACATGCCCCAGAATTATAAAATGTACATCTTTGCGGGTCTTTAAAATTTCAGTGATTTTATCAAGATTATTTATAGATTCTTTTAAAATATCACTGTAACCAGTTTTGAATAAAATATCTTTCAAGACTATTTTATCACCAACCTTTAATTTTCCTTCCAGGCTATTAGGTGCGGGTTTAACTGTTTTTTGTTGTGCTTCAATTGTAACAATAATATCAACACGCCTATTAAGTCCGCGTTGACTATCGGTAGACAAATTACCATCGTTATTCAGAAGCAATTCACCTTTCCCGTTTACATAAGTAATGATGTCTTTTGGAAATTTTTGAGCAATAAGAGCACTTTCAATAGCTATAGCTCTTCGTGTCGACAGCTCTAGATTGTAAGCGTTTGTTCCCCTATCGTCACAATAACCAACAATTTGTACATCACTTATTTTTTGTACTATCAAATCTTGTGAAAATAATGTCAGTCGTTGGCTTTCAGTATTTGACAATACGTCGGAGGCGGTATTAAAAAAGACTTTATGCGTCAATTCTGACTGTCCAGAAACAATCTGACCTACTGAAAAAACCAACACAAAAAACAACCTTATCATATTTAATGACCTAAATATTTATAATATTGATTACTATTAACAAGCAGTTTGTTAGCTTCAATAATTGCAGGATCGTTTTTAATTTTATATAAAAACAAACCTTCTTTATAAAACAAACGTAATGCGATATCGTAAGCCATTTCTCTTTTAAACGATGTTTTCGCAGAAATGATTTGTTTGCGAATAGCTTTATTTAAATTTTTTTTAATCTGCGCCAAAGCATAATCCATATCAGGGCTTAATCCGTCTTTATGAATACTTTCTTCTAAATCTTTAATAACTTGCTCAGAAGGCGTTTTAATTTGAGCCCAGTCTAAAAATTGATTAAAAAGTCCTTCAGATATCATAATCTTATCATCTTTTAAGTAATCAGAAAGATCACTAATTGAACTGATAAACTCAAATATGATACCTTGTTCTAGAGCAGTTCTCAATATGTTCGGCGTTGACTCTTCTGGAATCAAGAGGTCAGGTAACACTCCTCCACCATCAAAAACAGGCCTTCCATTTTTAGTTGTAAAGCTTTGAAATGCCGTTTCATCACGCTTGGTTGCTTCGCCATTGTCGTCTCTATTTCGATAATCTAACGACTGAATACACCTTCCTGAAGGTGTAAAATATCGCGAAATGGTAATCTTGAATTGCGTGCCATAAACTAGGGGTTTTTGTTGTTGAACCAATCCCTTTCCAAAACTACGCGCCCCTAAAACAACAGCTCTGTCCAAATCCTGTAAGGCGCCAGCAACAATTTCACTTGCAGAGGCGCTGCGCCCATTTACTAAAATAACAACAGGCAATTGTTCGGCAATAGGATCTTTTTTCGTTACATAGACCTTGTTTTGTGATGGTAAATTGGACTGGGTTGAAACAACGAGTTCGCCTCTTGGAACAAAAAAATTAACAATATCAATAGCTTGTCCTAGCAACCCTCCAGGATTTCCTCTAAGGTCAAGAATTAGGCCCGTTGCGCCCTTATTTTGAAGACTTCGGATAGCTTGGTCTAGTTCAAAAGCTGCTTTTTGGTCAAATTGGGTCAAGGCGGTGTATCCAACACCGCTTTCTAAAAGCTCAACCACAGGAACTACTGAAATAGTTTTATTGTCTCGTTTTAAGACAACTTCATGGCTATTTGCTCTGTGCTCATATAATAGAATAACCTCAGATCCGTTCGGTCCCGATAATAAATTATTAAGGTCGCCACGATAGTCTTTAACTTCAATATTATCGATAGCGGTAATAACATCCCCAACCTTTAATCCAGCCATATCTGCCGCGCCCGATTTATATATTTCTGTTAACACTAGTCCTTTTTCTACAATTTTGTAACGAGCCCCAATAGAAGCCTGATCTGTTTCTTGACGAAGTCGGGCGGCTTCGATGTCTTGCTCATTCATAAAGACAGAATATGGATCCAATGTTGCCATCATTTCTGTAATGGCTGCAGTTATTAGTTCTGCGGGATTAGTCTCGTCTACAAAATTGAGCTGAACTTCTTTGAAAAGCGTATTAAAAATATCCAGCTGTTTGGCAATCTCAAACAAGTTTGGTGGCGTAGCATAAGTGATGTGTGACCCTAATGAAACAGCTATTATTGTTACAATTCTACTGATTGAATTTGAACTAGACATTTTTCTTTGAGTTAATCATCAGTTTTGAAAAGAGATGGTTAGAGGCTTTTGTAATCTCCTCGGAGCTTGGCATTGAACGTCCCACAAAAAGAAGCATAAACGCACAAGGCATTCCGCCATCACCTGAAAGCCCCTGCCATTGCTTTCTAACAGCCTCACGCAAAAGACGCTTAATTCGGTTACGGTCTACAGCACGTTTAAACAACCGTTTACTAACAGACACACCCGACTCCCATTCCGCAGAATGATTATAAAACAATAACAGCGGAAATTGTTTAAGCACAACACCCTTGTTAAAAAGAGCGTTAATACGCTTTTCGCTTTTTAAACGTCCTAATTTTTGCCTCATAGTTGCAGTAAATACTGAAAACAGCACAACAAATCGTGATATTGGTTAGTTGTAATTAATTGTCCATGACGAACGTGTTGTTTTCTCTGTTTACATCAGCCATACGTTGTGATGGATCAATATCTACCTTTTTAACTGCATTTTTTAGTGTCAATGTATAGGTTGGATAAGCCCATGCCCAGTCTTTTTGCAACACAGTACCTGTAGCTAAAGGCTTAGTACCTCGCATCATAGTTAGTGGAATATGATGATTTTCCACACGCCCATCAACATAGGTGACAGTTAAATCTATAGGCATCGGCATCAGTCCAGCACGCTCTAACATGACCACACTTTTACCATCAGAATTTTCTACAGATTTTATACTGTAATCTATTTGATTAGTAGTTCGTGTCCAATCGTTGAGATACCAGCTTAGCTCTAAACCAGAAACTTTTTCAGCACACCTGATAAAATCGTTTGGCGTTGGGTGTTTGAAATGCCAATCGTTAAAATATTTCTTTATTGTTTTATCAAGACCTTCTTGACCAATAACATAGCTAAGTTGATCTAAAAACACCGCGCCTTTACTGTATGCGGCCACACCATAAGCGTAGTTGTAATTGTAACGGTCCGCGTGCGTGGATTGAGGCTGCTCTAGTCCAGACTCCACCAATCTGTAATATCCTCGATATGAATTTTTAGACGGGTGGTCAGTATTTAAACCAGTTATCTTAGCTTCTGCGCGATCACTGATGTAAGAGGTAAATCCCTCGTCCATCCATTCATGCTGAGACTCGTCAGTTGCCAGCAAGAATTGAAACCATGTGTGCGCCATTTCATGTGCGGTGACACCAAACAAGCTGTTAAAGGGTCGCTTTCCTGTAATCAAAGTACACATGCCATACTCCATGCCACCGTCGCCTCCTTGAATAACGGAATACTGATTGTAAGGGTATTTGCCTATGTTATCACTGTAAAACGCCATAAGCTCAGCAGTCTTAGGCTGTAAATTTTTCCAGTTTTCGATAATCTCTGGGTCGTTTTGATAAAAGAAATGAAGCGTAGGTCCGTTTTTCATTTTAAGGGTATCATGAATATAGTCTGGATCAGCCGCCCAAGTGAAATCATGTACCATTGGCGCTTTAAAGTGCCAGCTTAATTTATCTCCCTTTTGAGGTTTTACCGATTTAGTCTCATAGCCATGCCCAATGTCATTAGGGTTTTGTAAATAACCAGTGCCGCCAATGATATAGTCTTTGTCAATATTTATGGTAACATCAAAATCACCCCAAACACCATGGAATTCACGTCCAATATAAGGGTCGGCATGCCACCCTTCAAAATCGTACTCCGCTAATTTTGGATACCATTGTGCCATAGATAGCGCCACACCTTCTTTATTATTGCGCCCTGACCGTCTAATTTGTAAAGGGACCTGGCCGTTAAATAGCATGTTAAAAGTAGTTGATTCGCCAGGGCCAATGGGCTTGTTTAAATCTACCTCTAAAATAGTCCCTGATAATTTATAAGCCAAATCTTTTCCATTTTGCTTTAACTTACTGACATTTAAAAAACCAATTTCATCCTGACTTAATTTATAAATACGGTCTGCGACTCGTGAGTCGGGATCCGCTATCGTTCTTGAGCGCACATCCATCTCGCTTCCTGGTTGGAATGCATTAAAAAACAAATGAAAGAACACTCGGTCTAATGTTTCTAGGGAATGGTTGGTGTAAACCAGCTCTTGCGTTCCTTGAAAATTATAGGTTTCAACATCCATATCAACAGTCATTTTGTAGCTTACTTCCTGCTGCCAATAACCATTTTCGAACCGTTGCGCCTGAATTGTTGACAGAACACAAGTTGTCATTATTAAGCCTATTAAAACTCTCATAGATTTTAGATTTAAAAAAACAACTCCACTATTAGCAAGGTTGTTAAGATAACATTATTTTGATTTTTGAGCCGCCATGACAAGGGCATTGTAAGCGTTCACAATGCGACCAGACCGCGACATTGACGTAAAAGAGCCAACCTTGCTTGCATCACCACCAATAACAACCTCGCGATTTATTTTTAAGCCTGATTCCATCATAATTTGTTTCACCTCTGATGCAGATAGTTTTGGATAGTATGAACGGATTAGCGCGGCAACACCTGCCGCTGAAGGAGCAGCCATAGAGGTCCCGCTTTTTGAATCGTATTCATTTTCAGGAGTGGTAGAGTAAACAGCAGAACCAGGAGCAAAAACATCAACATTTATGGCGCCATAGTTTGAAAAGCCAGAAACTAACTTTGAACCGTAACTTGAAGTGATTGACCCTACAGCAAGGAAAGTATCAGAAACTTCTGGACCTGTTCCAAAGGCATCATTTGGAAAAACGTTTACGGTATCAATATCAGCCCCTTCATTCCCAGCTGCATTAACAATTAACACATCCTTGGATCCTGCATAAGCGATTGCTTCACGAACTTTATCGCTGTGTGGCGAATAATATTTTCCAAAACTTGTATTAATCACTTTAGCGCCATTGTCTGCAGCATAACGAATAGCTAAGGCAACATCTTTATCATATTCATCGCCATTTGGAACTGCCCGAACTGCCATAATTTTAACATTATTTGCAACGCCATCCATGCCAATGCCATTGTTACGTTCTGCGGCAATAATACCAGCGACATGTGTGCCGTGGCTTTCAGACTTTTTTACCGGCTTAACATTATTGTCGCCGTAAACAGTTTGAGAAAAATTGTCGGGATTGTCGCCTGTAGTTCTCCCTTTTAACTCAAGATTATAATTGTAGTTCAGTTGATCAGAAAAATAATCCAAACCGCCTTTCAGTTCATTCATAGCCTCAGTAAGTGATCCAAATCCAAAACCATACATCTGTTTTGCTGCCGCAATATATTGTTTGAGGCTGTCATCTTCTGAAGTAATCGCGTCGACGTCTTCTTGGCTGAAATCATCTGTTCCAAAATGAGCGCTCAGCGCTTCTTGAGCGTTGTTAGCCATTTGATAAATTTGTTCATAGCGCATTTTACTACTTTCTGCACCGCCTCGTGCCTTGTCGTATTCAGCTTGAGCTTCAGAATATCTTGGATGAGATGTATCGCCACTAGCTAAAAGTCTAACTAATTCTAACTGCTCGTCATAAGCTGTTCCGAGAAAATTCCATCCATGAATGTCGTCAACATATCCGTTGCCATCATCGTCTTTACCATTGTTTGGCACTTCATCTTTATTTATCCAAATATTGTCATTAAGATCTTCGTGATCAATGTCGATCCCAGAGTCAATTACAGCAACGACAACAGTTGTTCCCTTTTTATCCTTTAATAACTCGGCATAAGCCTTGTCAACACTCATGCCTGGAATGGTGTCTTGTTGAAGATCAAGATGACCCCAATGATGAGCTTGCGCTTCGGCGAGTTCGGCCTCTTTAACGGGAGTATTGTCGATATTTCCAATCGGTGTTGAAACAATGGCAGCGGCACCGCAACCAGCTAGAAGCACTGCAACAAATGAAAAGGGTAGAATGGATTTCATGTAATTCATGGTATTTGATGTTTAGTTAAAAAATATCTTGGCATTTAAAAGTCTCATCAAGACGAACGCCCTTGTCTGTATGCTGCACAGAAATTATTTCATTGTGCGCATCGTGTTCCAAAAATAACAAATATTTATGGTCGGCAGCATCATTCAAAAACAATTCTTTTTCTCCTATTGTTAAGAGTGGACGAGTGTCATAGCCCATTATGTAGGGTATCGGTATGTGTCCGGCTGTTGGCAACAAATCTGCACAAAAAGCTATGGTATAGGTTTGGTACTTAATAAATGGAACCATCTGACGGTCTGTATGCCCATCAACAAAAAGAGCTCTAAACCCAAGTCCTGTATCTGCAAATCGACCATCTTTTGGCTGATCCACAAAACTCAGCTGCCCAGAAAGGGACATGGGCTCTAAGTTCTCTTTCAAAAAAGATGCACGCTCCCTACGGTTGGGAAAGGTGGCCCAGCCCCAATGATTTTGATTGCTCCAGAGTTTAGCATTTTTGAAGGCAGGTTCTAATGCGCCTTTATGACTTCTATTTATTGTTCCGCCGCAATGATCAAAATGAAGGTGCGTGTGAAAAACATCAGTAATATCGTCCGGATGAAACCCATGTTTTTTAAGTGAAGAAACCAGTGTGTCATTACCCCATTGGCGATAGTGTTTGAAAAACTTATCACTTTGTTTGTCACCCATTCCTGTGTCGATTAAGATGAGCTTATCACCATCCTCAATCAACAAACATCGGGCAGCCATATCGATCATGTTGTTATTGTCTGCGGGGTTTGTTTTTTGCCAGATCGATTTAGGGACGACGCCAAACATTGCCCCGCCATCGAGTTTGAAATTTCCGGTATTTATGGTGTATAGTTTCATGTGTCTTGTTCGTTTTGAATCACTTGATAGAGGCGGCTTGCAAAATTTATAATTTTAGTAATTTCTTGTATCGAAGCGGTTCTTTCTTTTCCAAAAACAAGAAGATTTTTGCCGTTTGATTCAATGTGGAAATGTGGATTGCTCTCAAAAAAATGTACGACGGTTTTATTAAAAAAGGCCTTAACATCTTTAGGATTTTCACCCAATAAATAAAACCTTTTAGAAAAATCGCCCGGAGACGAAATGGAAATATTCTTAAATCCTGCAACGCCATAGAGTCGAAGCAAAAAGCCGTCTTTGTCTAGTGTAAAGACTGGCAGTTGCCTCTGCATATAGATGTGAACCATCGTAGTATTGACCACTTCTTTAGCTATAAACTCACCTTCAGAGAAATTAACATCAAAAGCTGTTATCGGTTCGTGTTTCGATTTGATCAAATTATGAATATAGTTCAGATGTTTTGATCGAAAGAAAATAAAGGATTCTAAAAATCCAACCTTATGAATTCTTTTCGCTAGATAGTCATGATCATAATCTTCGGAGAGCGATTTTAAGGCAATTTGTCTTTTGGTAAGATTTTGATTTAGAAGTCCTGAAAATGGAACGAGCTTGCGAATGGCGAAAGGATGGCTAGAATCAGCAGAAAGAGTGTCAAGACCTATTACTTCAAAACGACCGCCCCTTTTCTCAAATAGCTCTTGATAAGCGCTTAAGCTGTCCATGACAGTATGGTCTACAAACTCACATAAAGACAAATCAACAATAACCACCTCTGTTTCAGGTACATTATCCAATTTAGCTTTAAGTCTAAAGAAGTTTACGAACGTACAAAAGTGTTTTACACTAACGTAATATTGACCTTGCCCTTCCGACTCCTGGAACATTAGAACGTTCGGCTTTAAAAAATTCCTTGTAAACAGCTCAAAATTTTTAGTGGTTAACACGTGGATAATAAAAGTTGTCGTTGTTCCTATGACAATGCCAGCTACGAGACCAATTTGAAGTGTGGCGATCAGCGTTATGGAATAAATGAGCAGCTGCTCTTTGCCAATTGTAAACATTTTTATCAGATTTTTTGGCGCAGCCAATTTGTACCCTGTAAATACTAAAATGGCCATTAAGGCGGAAAGCGGGATACGCTCTAACTGGGTACTGAATAGTACAATAAAAACTAATAAAAAGAAAGCATGAAAAAAATTGGAAGACCTATTGTTACCACCGCTATTAACATTAACCGAGCTTCGTGCAATTACAGTTACAACATTTAATCCGCCTAAAAAGCCGCTTACAGCTGTAGCCACCCCAAGCGCTTTAATGTCTTTTGTAAAATTAGATCGTCTTTTGTTAGGATCAAGTTTGTCTACAGCCTTTATACTCAACAAGGATTCAACGCTTGAAATAATGGCAAGGGCCAGCACTTGCGACCAAAACATCCATTCGTTCGCTGCTTTGAAATTTATTTTAGGTATATCTGCAACCAGTCGATCAACAGCAGGAATGCCGCGAATCATATAATCAGAAGAGATAGGGTTTGGTTGATTTAGAATGAGTTCGAAATAATACGAAAACCCAATTGACAAAAGAACAATCCACATAGGAGCGGGAATAAGCTGCAAATACTTATTACGCAGTTTTGGATAAATCATGAGAATACCCAAGCTCAAAATACCAGCCAAACAGGCAGCTATAATTCCAGTATCAGAATAGGAAAAGACATTGATTACAGCCTTTGGCATCGCAGCAAGATACTCTAGGTTGTTGTCCAAAACAACCCTGTTCCCAAGCATAATATGAAATTGCTTCCCGAGGATAATAAGTCCAATTGCGGCCAACATGCCTTGTATGGCAGAGGAGGGGAAAAAATCTGCAAGCTTTCCCAAACGCAAATAACCCAATATTATCAAAAGAAATCCAGAACAAATGATGGCGGCATAAGCGTCTTGTAGCCCAAGGGTTGATATAGCTACCAAAAGAACCCCCACAAGCCCATTCCCAGGCCCAGCAATGGTGACATAGCTTCCGCCCAAAACAGAAACTACAATCCCTCCAACTATAGCGCTAATCACCCCAGCCATAGGAGGGGCGTCACTAGCCATAGCCAATCCAAGACCTAATGGTAGCGCAATTAATGACACAACAAATCCAGAAAAAATATTAGATGGAAGAGATTGGACGGCTACAATAAATTTGTTGGTCTTTTGGCTCATTGCACTATTAATACGTCAGTTGGAAGTTCGCCGAGAATATGTTCGATGTCGTGAGGGAATAAGCGGTCCCAGAATGTCATTTTAACGGGGCCATTCATGACAAGGAGGTCGGCTCTTACAACCTGAGCATAGTGCCCAATTGAATAGCCTCGTTTGCCAAATATTGATTGAGATTGAATTTGGATATTAGACTTAATGTGGTCTGGAAGATTTGAAATAATATTATTTACTCTAGATTCTTCCCTATGTTTGAGCCGTTCTTTGACAATTCGCGACCGCCTCAGCGAACGATCATCATCTACACTAACAGCAACCTCTTCTTGTCTGATTTCTTCTACAATTGTGATTTTTCGTGCGCCCAGATCTTTCGCCACAGAAAATGCTGTGGCAATGGTTTTTTCAGTTTTTGGATCTGCCAAACCGTTTACCACAATATGTTCACATGGCACGCGATCTACCGATGGTTTAATGAGCAACAAAACGGAACAGCCCGCTCTTCTCGTAATTTGCCGGGCAATGGATCCTAAATAATACTTAAAAAAATTCTCCCTCTGTAATGCCCCGAGAATAAGTAAATCAATAAGAGCCTCTTTAACAGTTGACAAGATGACCTCAACTGGGTTTCCCATTTGACAGCGGACATCGTATTCGAGACCATTCTTTTTGTGAACAGTGAGCATGTCGTGAAGCATTGCCCGATTGTCTTCAGACAAAACACCCACATGTATGAGAACCAGCTTAGCTTCTAGAAATTGAGCAAGTCTAGCGCCCTCATAAAGATTGGCCTTGAGATTTGGAGAAAACGCCACCCCCACTCCAATTGTTTTAAATGACATAACTGTCTTTTTATCTTGCTTTTGTTCGAAGGTAAGATACAGAAATTTACTTAATTCAAATGCCCACTCTTAGCTTCATGAACATTAATCAAATTGATTTAAAGAGAGCACGCTTAATATGGGTACTGTTGAATCATCACTTGTTCTAATAAAGACGGTAACAGGTTGATTGGGCAATAAATCTATAAAGTTGGGAGACACAAAAATGTTGGATCTGCTTGAAATATAAACACTTTTTTGTAGGACATCACTATAAAGCGTGGCCTCATAGCCATCATTAAGTTGTCGCAACTGAATATTAATAGCAGAAGCCTTTAAGCTGAGGTTTTTAGGCCGATCAAAATATATCAAGGTTTGTTTGTCTGTAAATCTCAAAACGCCAACAGTGGACTGGGGATTAAAACCTTCAAAATTAAGGGGCACAACGTCTGCTATTTCATTAGCATTTCCCGGAGCATAATAGGGCATTGATTTAGCATATAAAGAGTTGCCGTCAAAATCAAAAAATTCGACATTGAGCACATCAGAAAGAGGTTCTAAATTGTCGTTTATTATATTAATCATTAGACCATCTTTAGTTGTTTTTGCTGCAATAAGAAGATTGTCGAAATCGTGTTCCGCCGCATATTGCAATGCCTTCCATTGGCCTAAATAGTCAACACTGGACCATGACACGCTTGGCCAACAATCATTGAGCTGCCAAAACAAAGACCCCATCGTATAAGGCATCGCACTGCGGTGTGCCACAATGGCTTTTGAAATACCGTACGCTTGAGTCAATTGGCTCAGATAAACTTGTTCTTTGTCGTTTCTGGGTAAAGGAAAATCTCGAGCCATATAAGTTTCGATAAGCGCTGTGCCTCGAGGGTGTTTTTGATGACTATCGAATTCAGGACTGTTGAGGTCTAAGGTTCCTCCAGTCGCATATGTCACTACACCTTCGCTTGGTAAAGATTGAAAGCCAAATTCACTCATAAATCGTGGTACGCTGTTTTCAAAATGCTCAAATGGGTAGTTGTCGTGCCAAACAAACCAGTCGTGGGCATCACCTTCGCTTATATATTTGCTGTTACCTCGACCATATTTTGGCGAGCTTTCCCAGTATGGCACATTTTGCCCATAAGTTTCAATGGTTTCCGGTAAAATTTCTTTAAACACTTTTTCGTATGCCGCCCAAATAGCTTTTTTTTCAGCATCGCTTTTGCCAGACTTCCAGCCCCAATTTGCCCAGCCCTCGCTACTTTCGTTGTTACCACACCATAATACTACAGAAGCGTAATTGCCTATACGTCTTACGTTATCTTCTGCCTCCAGCCTTACATTCTTTAAAAATTTTTCCGACCCTGGATACATGGCACAAGCAAACATAAAATCCTGCCAAACCATAACTCCTTTTTGGTCGCAAAGCGAGTAAAAGTCGTTATGTTCATAAACGCCTCCCCCCCAAACACGAAGCGTGTTCATGTTTGCCTCAACTGCGTTGTTGATGATGGCCTCGTATTCTTTGATGTTGCCAGAATTGGTCATGGCATCGAGGGGCACGTAGTTAGCACCTTTCATAAAAACAGGAACGCCATTGATTTTGAAATAAAAACTCTCTCCACCATCGTCTTCGTCCGTTATCAGATCTATGGTTCGCAAGCCTTTTTTATAACAGATTTCATCTACAAGACTTGATTTGTGGTTTATTTGGACACAGATGTCATACAAATAAGGCTCTCCAATATTGTGTGGCCACCATTTTTTAGGGTTAATGATTTGAAAGGGGATTATGTTATTAACCTCATTAGCATTTAGAACTTTTGATGCAAATAAAGCGCCGTTAACAAAAACATCAGCTGTTATATTGGCTAATGCTGTTTGCTCTAGCGATAAACTAACCTCTAATTGTGCAGTATTATCATTGAGCTCAATAAGCTCAACAGCGCTCTGTTTGATTTTTGCCTTGTCCCAAGACACCAGTATCGCTTGTCGCCAAATTCCGGGAGTGATCAGTCGAGGCGCCCAGTCCCAGCCGTATTGGTATTGAGGTCTGCGGGTGTAAACGCGTCGTTGTTTATCATCAGACATGTCGTCAGCAGGAGGGATGAAGAGCTCCGTTTTCTTACGAGTGTTTTCAATATCATGGTGATTATTAAAAGTAATCCGTAAGTTGTTGATTGATTTTATCAAAGGTGAAACATCAACTTCCCATCGCCGAAATGCATTGTCTGTTTCTAGTATTACCTGACCATTTAGTCGAACTTCGGCATAAGTGTCAAGACCCTCAAAACGTAGTTGGTGGTTTGCTTTTTTGAGTTGCGCTTCGGATACTTCAAATGTTGTTTGATAATCCCAATCTGTCTTTGAGATCCATTGAAGGGACAAAGCATTGTTACCAACATAAGGATCTTCGATTTCCCCCAAGAGAAATAGATCTTGTGTAACGCTTCCAGGCACTTTTGCCTTTAGCCATTCAGAATCGTTTGTTGATCTGAAGCTCCAGTTTTCTAATTTTTTAACCAAAGGTTTTTGGCTGTCGGAGGACTGACATCCAATGCACAAAATAACCCCAACCAATAAACCGAAATAACGCATCATCCTCGCATCAACTTTAATAAGGCGCTAATTTCGTTGACATCGGATACTGTTCCTAACTTTATCCCATCAACAATGACAGTTTTTGATGCTGAAGTATGAGCCTCTAAAAACCCAGCATTTTTGAACGACATAATATTATTACTATTAACGCCAGCACCAGGTAAAAGGATAACAGATGAGGCAGATTTTTGAAGTTTCTGCAGTAAGGGCAGGCCTTCGATTGCTGATCGTTCTTGACCAGAACTTAGTATTCGGGACACGCCAATGTCTTCTAATTCTTTCAAAGCGCTAACAGGATCACTCACCTCATCAAATGCGCGGTGAAAGGTAAAATCCATAGGATGTGCAGCGTTAATAAGCATCATCGTTCGCCTAATATCTACCCTAAAATCTTCATATAACACCCCTGAAACAACACCCTTTACTCCTATACTTTTGCAAAACTGGATGTCATCAATCATGTTATCAAATTCGTCCTCATTATAGACAAAATTACCCCCCCTTGGGCGTATGAGAATATAAATTGGTAAGTCGACCTCGCGTCTTACAGATTCGATTAAGCCCCTGGATGGCGTTATGCCCCCTATATTTAAGTCCACACAAAGCTCAATCCTGTCAGCGCCAGCTTTTTGAGCGGCTAAAGCCGAATCCAATCCGTTACAACATATTTCTAAAAGCATATTATTGAAGAATCAATTCATCTATAAAGGTCCAAGCAGGATGTCCACCACCCTGGAGTTGATCTGGGATGATGCCAAATCCTACTACCTCAATTTTCAGGAACCTCGTTTTTTTATCAATAGTTACATCAACATTTACAATAGAATCATCCCCTTTAATCTCCATCACAATTGGTTTGTCATCATCACATGTAACGCGGATATATTTTGGGGCATAAATCCATTGACCATTGGTGTTAAAAAAACGTGTGGATAGCGTTGAAATGTCAGTTTCTTTTCCGAGGTCTATTTGAATTGACACATCATCACCCCAAAATCCTAACCATTCCGAATCACCAAATCTGTTATTGCTTCCAATAATACCATTTAATAACGCCACTTCACCACCCGTGTTATAGGTAGGATGAGGATCAGGCGCTATATTTATGATTTTTCCAAACCCGAGGTGTGTGAAAATATTTTGCTCGAAGACCTCTGAAATTGTCTTATCATTTTCAATCACGACCGCCTTGATAGTAGTGTTTTGATTAACAGGGATGGCTTCAATGTATTTTTTGCTTTGAGGTCCTGGCGTTGAACCATCTGTTGTAAATCTTATGGTCTTATCGTCTATCAAGGTTGAAAGTTCATAACGTCTCATGTTAGACCCATTTTCAAAACGCCCAATAATTTCATATGAGTGGTTTGCATAGTTGACATTCAAGACATCCAAGCGCTTTTTAAATCGTTCAAGTCGGTTCGCAAAGTTTTTAAAATCTCGTTGGTTAACTGTAGTCCACAACACCTCTGATAGAGCGATCATTCTTGGAAAAGCCATGTACTCAACAGCATCAGGAGTAGAGATGTATTCAGTCCACACATTTGCTTGACCGCCTAAAATGCAGCCCTGCTCTGCATTGGTCAGGCCATCGAGAATTGGATTAAAACTGTAAACCTTTTTTAAAGGCAAAAATCCTCCAATAGCAAGAGGCTCGGATGTGTTTTCTGATTGATAATAATCAAAATAACAATGAGACGTTGGTGTCATGATAGCGTTCATTCCAGCTTTTGCTGCGGCGATTCCTCCATCAACACCGCGCCAAGACATGATGGTGGCTTCGTCTATGAGTCCTCCTTCTAATATTTCATCCCAACCGACGATTGTTTTACCTTTTCGTGCAACAATAGAGGCGACCTTTTTTATAAAATAAGCTTGGAGACCTGCCTCGTCCTGTAGTGCGTATGTTTTAATAAGGCTTTGGCAATGGGAACAATTTTGCCATCTTGTTTTAACAGCTTCATCACCTCCGATGTGAATATATTGACTGGGAAACAGTGGAATGATTTCATCAAATACGGCCTCTAAAAATTTGAATGTCTCAATTTTCGGACATAAAATAGCGCCGAAAACGCCCCATGATGTTGCGACTTTGTCCTTGTAGTTGGCACATCCATATTCCGGATATGAGGCCAAAATAGCACTACTGTGTCCGGGAATGTCAATTTCAGGAATCACTTCGACACCCCGAGCTTCAGCAAAAGCTACAATGTCGCGAATGTTTTGTTTGGAATAGTAACCCCCATATTTTTCTCCATCAAATTTTTTAGGCTGATCGTTATAATGTCCAATTAAGGTTTCGTCGCGAAAAGACCCAATGCTATTCAATTTTGGAAACCCGTCAATTTGGATACGCCAACCTTGGTCGTCTGTCAAGTGCCAATGGAACACGTTGAACTTCAGCATTGCCATAAGGTCAATGTATTTCTTAATAAATTCGACAGAGAAGAAGTGTCGTGACACGTCCAAATGCATGCCGCGATAGTCAAACTCTGGAGCGTCTTGAATTCGAATAAATGGCAAATAAGCAGATTTATTTTGATTTTGCTTGACTTCAAAATCTTCGGGTAACAAAAGCCTTAGTGTTTGAACAGCTCGATAAGCACCATCAACGGTTGAAGCCTCTATAAGAACCCCTTTTATATCGATGGAAAGGATGTATTCTTCAGTATTTAGTGAAGGATTTTGTTTGATTTGAACGCCTTTAATAAAATCAGCTGAGCTGTGATTTGAAAGTAATGACCTTCCCGTATATTCTTTTAACAAACGAGCGGCTCCACCTAACGACCGATCAAAAACAATAATGTCACTGAATGAAAATTCATATGACCCAAGCTGGTCTAATATTTGAACAGGTTGAGGAATTAAGTTCAATTCACGCGGCGGCTGTTTGGCGCAACCGATCATGCATAAAAAACTAAAAATCAAAGCCCGCATTGCTATCATATCATTTAAATGGGTTATCTCACTACGAACATAATGAAAAAACCTCAATGGTATTAATCGTTGAGCTTAAGGACTGCCATGAAGGCCTGTTGAGGGATTTCCACATTGCCAATTTGGCGCATTTTCTTTTTCCCTTTTTTCTGTTTTTCAAGGAGTTTTCGTTTTCGAGAAATATCACCACCGTAACATTTTGCGGTAACATCTTTTCTCAAAGCTTTGATCGTTTCGCGTGAAATAATTTTGGCACCAATAGCTGCTTGAATAGGAATGTCAAATTGTTGCCTAGGAATTAGTTGCCGTAATTTTTCACACATTTTTTTACCAATACTATAGGCATTGTCGGCATGAATCAGAGCAGACAAAGCATCGACAGTATTGCTGTTTAATAAAATATCTACACGCACCAATTTCGACGGTCTCATCCCAATTGGGCTATAATCAAACGAAGCATAGCCTTTAGAAACGGTTTTTAAACGGTCGTAAAAATCAAAAACAATTTCTGCCAAAGGCATGTCAAAGTTTAACTCAACGCGCTCAGGGGTAAGATAAGTTTGATTGGTGATCACCCCCCTTTTTTCAATACAGAGACTCATAACGTTGCCAACAAAATCGGCTTTAGTTATGATAGAGGCCTTGATATACGGTTCTTCCACACGGTCCAGTCCAGATGGATCTGGAAGATCGGATGGGTTATTAACTATAATAGCTTGGTCAATATGTTTTTTAGTGTAAGCGTGATAACTTACGTTAGGCACTGTAGTGATCACCGTCATGTCAAATTCGCGTTCTAGGCGTTCTTGGATGATTTCCAAATGCAACATGCCAAGGAATCCACAGCGAAAACCGAATCCTAGTGCCGCAGAGCTTTCAGGGGTAAAAACCAATGACGCATCATTAAGCTGAAGTTTTTCCATAGAAGACCGAAGTTCTTCATAATCTTCGTTTTCAACAGGATATATGCCTGCGAACACCATTGGTTTAACATCTTCAAAACCTTCAATGATTTCATTTGTTGGGTTTTTACTGTCAGTTATAGTATCTCCAACTTTAATTTCTCGGGCATCTTTTACACCTGTAATGAGATAGCCCACATCGCCGGTTCCTATGATTTTTTTCGGGTCTTGTTTAAGTTTAAGCGTCCCAACTTCATCAGCATTGTAGGATTTGTTCGTTGCCATAAACTTGACCAATTGGCCTTGTTTTATAGATCCATTCATAACCCTAAAATAAGTTTCAACACCTCTGAAGGGGTTATAAACTGAATCAAAGATAAGCGCTTGAAGTGGTGCATTTGGATCACCTTTTGGCGCGGGAATCCGCTCAATAATGGCAGCTAAAATTTCCTCAATACCTATACCGCTTTTGGCGCTGGCAGGAATAATGTCTTGGGCGTCACAACCTAAAAGGTCGACAATATCATCTGTTACCTCTTCAGGGTTTGCGCTAGGCAAATCGATTTTGTTGAGTACCGGAATGATCTCTAAATCGTTTTCTAAGGCTAAATAGAGGTTTGAAATGGTTTGAGCCTGTATGCTTTGGGCAGCATCAACCACCAACAGAGCCCCTTCACAGGCCGCGATGGATCGAGATACTTCATAAGAAAAATCGACATGTCCAGGTGTGTCGATGAGGTTTAAAATAAATTGCTCGCCCTTGTATTCGTATTCCATTTGAATGGCGTGCGATTTGATTGTGATCCCTCGCTCGCGCTCCAAATCCATGTTGTCAAGGAGTTGGTTTTGTTTCTCGCGGTCGGTAACTGAACCAGTAAAATCGAGTAAGCGGTCGGCCAAAGTACTTTTCCCATGGTCGATGTGAGCAATAATACAAAAATTACGGATGTTTTTCATAAGGTGGCGTCACAGACGAATAGGCGCAAAAATAAGCAATTTCTTATCGGCACGAGCTATAGAAGAGAAATTCTAGCAAATGGCTTTTGCTGAAATTATCTTAATTTCGCCAATCAGGTTAATATCATGGTCAAAATAGCAAATATTCAACTTCCAGATTTTTCATTATTACTGGCGCCTATGGAAGATGTTAGCGACCCACCTTTCCGAGCGCTTTGCAAAGAACAGGGCGCTGACGTTGTTTTTACAGAGTTCATATCTAGTGAAGGGCTTATTCGCGATGCCGCAAAAAGCATGATTAAATTAGATATATATGAGAAGGAGCGTCCAGTTGGTATTCAGATTTTTGGAGCTAATTTGGAGAGTATGTTACAGTCGGTTGATATTGTAACAGCTTCAAAACCCGATATGATTGATATCAATTTTGGCTGTCCTGTAAAAAAGGTGGTGAGCAAAGGTGCTGGTGCGGGAATATTAAAAGATATTGATTTGATGGAGAAGTTGACTCAGGAAATGGTTAAGCGAACGCACTTGCCCATTACCGTCAAAACAAGATTGGGCTGGGACCATGATTCGATCAGAATTGTTGAGGTTGCTGAGCGGCTTCAAGATGTTGGCTGCCAAGCAATTTCTATTCATGGTAGAACGAGAGCTCAAATGTATAAAGGCGAGGCCGACTGGCACCCTATCGCGGCAGTTAAAAACAATCCAAGAATGCACATTCCAGTATTTGGAAATGGCGATGTTGACACTCCTGAAAAAGCGGTTAAGATGCGTGATGAATTTGGACTTGATGGCGCTATGATTGGAAGGGCCTCGATAGGGAATCCTTGGTTTTTTAAACAAGTCAAACATTTCATTGCTACTGGACAACACTTGCCACCGATAAGCGTTGAAGAACGCGTATCTGCGGCACGTCGACACCTTGAGATGGCTATTGATTGGAAAGGCGAACATCTGGGGGTGTTTGAAACCAGAAGGCACTACACGAATTATTTTAGAGGAATTCCCAATTTCAAGCCTTACCGAACACGTATGGTAACTAGTGACGATTCACAATCTGTTTTTGACACTTTAGACGAGGTGCTCAACACCTTTGGCTCATTCGTGTTTTAAGAAGTAATAAATTTTTGATTGATGCGGCGAGAAGCTACGAAAGCGGCACAGATGCCAAGAATGGACATGGTAGCAATCACAACAACTACATTGATAAATGTCATACGGACGGGATAAGGCAAGGAGGTTGTTAGCATCGCCCATTCAAACTCTTTTTGAAGAACTACTAGTACAATACCAAAAATTAATCCCAAACCGCCACTGATAAGTGACATTAAACTGCCGTGAATAAAAAATATACGTCTTATATCTGATGTTGTTACGCCCAAACTATAAAGGGTTTTAAGGTTCTTCTTTTTGTCTAATATGATCATAATAATGGTACCAATAACATTAAAAACGGCAATGATAAGCACCAATGTAAAAATAAGGTAAACGGCCAATTGTTCGGTGTTGAGCATTTTGTAAAGAGTATCATTTAATTGGAATCGTGATTTTACGATCACCTCATTATTAAATACTTTCAAAATGTCATTGGATATTTTTGAGGGGTCTGCTTCAGGATCGAGTATTAATTCAATAGCACTTATTGTGCGGTCGTTCTTATCAATTAAATACTGTGCGGTATGAATATCTCCAAAGATATAGCCGTTGTCAAAATCCTCGTTGATTTGAAAAACACCTACACCGTTGCCGATGGTTTTTTTGAGAGCGCTTCGAATGGAGCTAATTTGCCCTTTACCACCTTTTGGGGCATACAACTCTATAGGCGTAGTGTAATCATTTAAACTAAAAGACAGGTCTCTTGCAACACCCCAGCCTAAAACCATTTGATTGCTTCCAGGTGAAATCCATTGGCCTAAAGTCAATATCGAATCTACCGTAGTCCTCGAATAATTTTCGTCAACACCCTTGAAAGTGACGATGGTTTTTTTGTCATCATAGATTACCACCATTCTTTCTTCAATAACCGCTGATATGTTATGAATGCCTTGGATATTGTAAAGCCCAGAAAGCTGCAAGTCGGTTGGCTCAAATTGTTTTCCAAAACTCGGAAATACCTTGAGGTCTGGATCGACAAAAGAGGTAAACTGTAAGCTAAAATCTTTAAGTCCTGTAAAGCCTGATAAAACCACAAAAAGGGCCGCAGAGGCCACAAAAACACCTGCTCCCGCAATACGTGTAATTATGTTGATGGCGTTACTGCTACTCTTGCTGCGCAAATAACGCTGCGCCATGTAGTAGGTGATTTTCAATTAAATCTTTTTACGTTTTTCAAGCAAATCGGGCTTTGTAATTGGATTTTCCTCCCGTTTAAGGGCATGTTCAATTTTATCGATATACTCCAGAGAATCGTCCAGATAAAACCGTAAATCTGGCATGCGCCTCATTTGATTTTTAGTGCGCTGGGCCAATTCGTGCTTGATGAGAGGCCCATTAGATGAGATACCTTTCATTAATTCGTCGGCCTTAGCAATAGGAAATATGCTGAGGTAAACCTTAGCCAAACTCAAATCGACAGTCACACTTACTTTAGTAACGGAAATCACAACACCAAGAGCACCTGAACGCACGGCAGTCTGTAAGACTTCTGCCAAGTCTTTTTGTAAAACGCTTGCTACTTTCTTTTGACGGTTGCTTTCCATGGGGTAAAAGTACTATTTTTAAGCTTGAGACCAATTGAGGTTGTGGCAATTAATGTATTTTTGAACCAATGTTAGGAAAAATTGAACACATCGGAATTGCCGTTAAAGACCTTAAGGCGGCTAATGCAGTCTATGAGACATTGCTTGGTGTTACGCCCTATAAAGAAGAAAAGGTTGCTTCGGAAGGGGTGATCACCAGTTTTTTTAAAACGGGCGATTCCAAAGTGGAGCTTCTCATGGCTACCGATCCAAACAGCCCTATTGCTCAATTTATTGAAAAACGCGGTGAGGGCCTGCACCATTTGGCCTTTTCGGTTACTGACATTGACAAAGAAGTTCAACGTCTTGTTGCAGCAGGGTTTCAAGTTTTGAATGAGCAACCAAAACTGGGCGCCGACAGCAAGCGCATCGTTTTTTTGCACCCCAAGAGTGCTCATGGTGTTTTGGTTGAGCTTTGCGAGGATATTTAATAAAATGTACGCTCTAAACTACCGAGACAGGAGGTTTGGATGGCTTTCATTAAAATTTCACCATCAGTTAATTTGTCTTTTTAAATGAGGCTTATACAAGTATGCATAATGCTTGTGAAACAAGAAATTATATCTTAATATTGTCCTTTCAAATGGTCCTATAGCTCAGTTGGTTAGAGCACTTGACTCATAATCAAGTGGTCCCTGGTTCGAGCCCAGGTGGGACCACCCTTAAAACCCCTAATTACTTCATTTTCAGTAGTTAGGGTTCTTTTTTGTTTCTATTTTCCCTAACAAATTTAGAATTATTGTAATCAATCCAATTATGAATTGTAAGGTAAAACTCCAATGAAACGCTCCTTTTTCAATTATATTTATTCCTCCACCTATCATAAAAATGATACCGTATAAATACCAAAAGACTTTTCGATAATGTGTTTTTTTAGTTTCTGACAATTTCATTGTCTTTATAGAAATGAAGTGGAGAATTCCTACAACAACAAAGGTTCCTAATAAAATTAATATTCCAGTACCCGTACTAAAATTACATTTTTTCACCCGCTAATTTTCTTAATTGAGGGGTTTTTAAATCCTTAATAAATATAAACCACTAACCCATATGAGAAAACTTTTCTTCCCTTAGGTTTAGTCATTTACGATCGCACAATTTAAAAATTATTAAATTTGCTAAAAATATTCTATTTATGAAAAAATTTATTTACCTACTTTTCGGCATAGCACTTTTGTCGTGTAACGACGAGCCTGCTGGCGAAACGCCTTTTGAGCCCTCAGTAACGACCTTTAATTTTGAGGAGCGTTTGCCTCAAAATATGCAGACCGATGCACCGCTTGTTTATTCTCAAGTGATTGTGATGCAGGCTCAAATGAATGCCGTCGGAGCTTTTATGAACAATCCCGATGGCGCAAATCGCTCAGTTGTGCAATCAAGAACGGATTACAACTGGTCTTATGGCGACTTTAACATTGACTATAACTACGTCTTAGTAGGAGATCAATATCAGTTTTTATATACGGTCACTTACCAGGGCGCTGCTTACTATACCATAGAGGGTTGGCAAATGGCTGACGGTTCGGCTGGATACTATGTTTCAACAGTTGATTTTGATGCCTTGGGCATGGAAGATTTTCCTGATTACACCACAGAGGTGTCTTGGACATCTAATGCCGCTGGTCTTCAAATGGAATTGTCCTTTGATTTTGGAGATACCATGCAGGTATTCTATGAAATGGCTATGAATAACGACGGTTCAGGGGACTTTGCCTATACCCTAAATGGAGATTTGACGTTTTCAGCGCAATGGAATTCAGATGGCACTGGTCAGTGGACCGACCATATGACCAGTCCTCCAACTGTGACCTATTGGTAATCAGCAAATATTTTTAAAAAATTAAAAATTAAACTCCTCACAGCAATGCGAGGAGTTTTTTTACGTTAGGACAGTCTATCATAGACATTCAAAATACTGGCATTAACACCAACCATAATTGGAAAATAAACCTTCTTTCTTTTCGTCTTCATACATCAATGCACTTTTTTTAATTGGAGCGAACGGCTTTAATGCGGCCTACGGATTTTTAACGTTTTATTATTGTAACGCTTTAGGACAGTCCGATTATTTCGCTTCATACATTAGTCTTATTTCAGTGGTAGGATTATTGGCTATTTTAGTGAATTTTGGACACAACTTCTCTGCCACAAAATACATAGCATCAATTTCAGAAGATAACCAACAGAGAAACGCTTTTATGAGTAGGGTCATGACCATTAAAATGGGATTATTGGTACTGGCCTTTGGAATATACTTATTGGTTATTGCTACTGTGTTTCCAGAGTTTAATAACGGTCATCTCCTAACAATTGGGTTTTTACCAATTTTATATGAAGCTTTTTTCCCCTATTGGTTTTTTAACGGTATTGGAGAGAATTCAAAAACTCTGCTGTTTAATGTACTTCCTAAGTCCTTGATCGTTGTTTACTTGGTTTTCGTGCAGCCTGACATTGAACGCGCCCTAACAGTAATTTCATTGAGTAGCGGACTGTCTGCCTTGACGGCATGGATCTATATATTTTGCAAAAAAGACTTTTTATTCCAAAGGGTGAAACTAAAAGCCGTTTGGCACGACATTCAATTTGCCACTCTAAGCTTTTTGACTATTGACGCCATTGATCTACCATTGAAATTATCGAAACTCATAAGCGCTACTTTTTTCGGGCCGGCAAACATTATTGCTTTCGACCTTTATGAAAAATTTTTTCGATTATTTAGGCTGGTTATGACATCCGCTAATCAATCGCTAATTCCGAATATCTTTAAAGATCGGTTGTCTAATTATCATAAAAAATATTTGTATTTCTTCATTGCCGTCTCGGTTATCGCAATTGTAGTTTTGACGAGCTCACAGGGTGTGATTATAGGGTTTTTTAACATTAACCCATACAGCAATGTCCTAGTGTTCAATATGCTGTTGTTTACCTTGCCCTTATATGCTTGTACTGAATTTTTAGGCAACGGCTGTTTGTTGTTTTCTGTTCAGAAAAAAAATTATTCCAAATTTCTATATCTTTTTATAGGGTTCTTCTTGGTTGGTTTTTTTGTGCTGAAGCAATTCGTTCAAGTGTCTGAAGCTCTGATTTATGCCTATCTGTTTTTTGAGTTACTTTTGGCGATTTATGTAACTTACACGGCGTCAAAATTAATGGATGAATAGAACTTTAGTTGTTAGCGCTATGTTGCCGCCATATTATCAGGGCGGTGCAGAAAAAATGGCTCAATTATTCATTGACGAATACACGCTAAAACAAGAACATCCTTTCGTATTGACTCATAGGGCAGCGCGACAAGGGTCTTATAATTTCTTGCCCGTCATATTTGGAAATATCTGTAGCCCAAAAACAGTTGTTAAAAAATGGCGTTTGGTAAAATTGATGTATCATTTATTGGATCTCTTTAATCCAATTTTGTGCATTGAGCTGGTCTATCAATTTAGATCAAAAGGAATTACTACAATTTACGCTCACAACACCACCTATTTTGGGTACAATATCCTAATAGCTTCCAAACTATGTGGTATTAAATATGTTCAAATTATACATGATTATTATTTGACCTGTGTGAAATCTTCGAGGTTTAAAACAGGGGCAATTTGTCATAAAACGTGCGCCACTTGCACTGCTTTTAGAGCACCAGTAAAGTCACTAACCACTTCAATGCACGCCGTTTTTGTCAGTCAAGCCTTGCAAAAAATGATAGAGAAGGAGCGTCAGTTTAAGTCTTCAAGAGTGATCTATAATCCCGCACAACCATTCTTTGAAGTTACTGACGCATTAATCGAAAAGCCGAAAGTCTTTACATTGGGCTATTTAGGCGCCATTTCAGAAAATAAAGGGATCCTTCAATTTTTGAAGCTACACAAAGACAGTTTTGAGTCTAGTGGGGTCAATATTTTGATAGGCGGCACAGGCCAAGGACCTTATTTTGAAACCTTTTTGAAGTTTATCGCTTCTTGTGATTTTGTATATTTTTTAGGACAAACGACACCTAAAGATTTTTTTCCGAGGGTAAAATTTTTGCTTGCACCATCTCTTTGGCATGAACCGTTGGCCACCGTTATATTAGAATCAATGAGTCATGCCACACCATGCATCGCCAACTTAACAGGTGGATCCCCCGAAATGATAGATCATGGCCAAACAGGCTATTGTTTAGATCTTTTTGATTCTGCCGAGACAGAAAAATTATGGACTGAAATCCTTAGGATGAACCAGCAATCCTACCAATTGATGAGTCGATCAGCAAAGGAAAAATCCTGGACTTCAAAGCAGGACTGGATCAATTCAATATTAAATATTTAACTGTTATGCGATCCATCGCAAAATGGACCGTCTGATGTTTTGCCGCAATTGCACAGCGAGAAGCGGTTTCTTTTCGGAATGGGGTTTCCGTCGCCGTCTAATAGATTAACGTCTTTTGCATTAGTCACAACGACCTTGCCACTGTTAGTCACTTGAATAGTGGGTTGTGTATTTTCTTCCATGATTGATGCTTTGTTTTTTGTAAAAATACAATTTCTTAATTGAGTTTCTTGATAAAATGGAATCCTGCAACGATATAATTCCTTTTGAAGTAAAATTTATGCGCTCGAGGACTGTTCACATAAGAGTTTAATTCTACAGTTTGACAACCATTTTCTCGAGACCAATTTTCAATCCATTCGATAAATTGATTCCCCATTCCTTGAGAGCGCAATGTAGCATCCATCACAACATTGTCTAGCTCTAATTGCTTTCCAGAATATATTCTGGTAGTCATCCATCCTGAGGTGATTCCCACGAGCACGCCATCAAAAAAGCATCCAAAAGGAGTATAATTGTTATAGTTGAACATCTCCATTTGACGATTTTCAATGAGCGTTCTTTCAAGATTGGGGTTCAGCTGCTGGGCCAAATCAACCATTTTAGTAAAATAGTCCTGATTTAAAATTTTGAATACCATCTTTAAAATAAATTTAATTAGAATACCATGACATCCCAAGGGTAGGTTTGCGCTGATGGTTGAACAGCGTTGCATTATCCCAATGAGAGCCTTGTCCCCATAGGGTAAAACAATCGGTTGAAATCCATGCAGGTTCCCAATAAACAATCCCTTCGCCACCAGCTTCAGAAACAGTTTCAGTGAGGGCAATTAAATAGTCAAATTGGCCTTGATCAGAAGCTGGATAGCCGCTAACTAAGGCACTTTCACCTAAAACATTATTGGCATCATCAACATCTTGTAGTGTATAAGGATAAGCAGTTTCAACAATCATGAGTCTTTTGCCATATGTCGCTATTAGTGTCTCTATAGCACTTCCTAAGGTTTCTATATTATAGTCGGACCATCGTGGATAATAAGACAATCCTATCCAATCATAATCTGTAACGCCGCTGTTTTCGGCTTGTTCAAACCACCATAATCCATTTTCGGGTTGAGCAATATGTAGCATAATCTCAATATTGACATTATTAGCTTGTGAAAAATCTTTGACAGCTGCTATTCCTTTATTGAGTAAATAGGCATTGCGCGCCCAATCAATAGGCCAAATAGGAGAACCTTCCTGTAAAATCATCGCATTAGTTTCATTACCAATTTGAACGATGTTTGGCAAGGCGTTGGCGTTTTTTAGTTTTTGTAAGACAGCGAAAGTATAATTATACAAAGAATCACCGAGCACAGGCCTATTGTTAACCACCTCAGCCCAGGCAGATGGAACCAGTTGATGTGATGGGTCGGCCCAAGTGTCGGAATAATGAAAATCTAGGAGTGAGCGCATGCCCCTTGAGAGGGCTTTAGAAATCGTTAATTTGACATCTTCAAAATTCGAATAATTTGTCCATGTGGGATTATGCCATAACCTTGTTCTTATGAGGTTTGCTCCGGCATCATCAAAAATCTCGAAAGGATCTTGAACAACATTGTAGGAATTATAATAAACAGCATTACAATCGATCATTTCATTGACATAAGAAAGATCGGCTCCTTTATAAAAGCTAATATCTTCGTTAGGCGGATCTGGAGTTAGAACTGTCAAATCTTCTTGCTTGTCACAAGACAATATCGAAAGGAGCGGAGTCAGACATAGCCAAACCCTCAGTTCTATCTTATTCATTACCTGGTTGTTTCAGCTCCCAATTTGTTTTCATTTTTTCTTCATCTACCATAGCCTTTACATCTGCTAGTAGTCGTTTGGCATCATAAATGATGCCGTCTTTAATGGTATATTTTACACCACCTACTCGAACAATTTCATTGTCATCAGTTAGTTTGATCGCTCCAGTGCCATAGAGTGACTTTAAGTTGGCTAAAGGATTTTCCTCTACAATTACAAAATCGGCCAATTTCCCAATTTGCACGCTACCAATTTTATCATCAATTTTCAAAGCCTCGGCTCCGTTAAGCGTCGCCGAACGAATCACTTCCAAAGGATGAAAACCAGCCTCTCTAAGAAGCTCTAGTTCTCTAATGTAGGCAAATCCATACAGTTGATAAATATAGCCCGAGTCTGATCCTGTGGTCACACGACCGCCACGATTTTTATATTCATTGACAAATGTCATCCAAAGTTGAAAATTCTTTTTCCAACTTACTTCTTGTTCTGTGCCCCAATAATGCCAATAACTTCCATGAGAAATTTTACTTGGTTCGAAAAACTTCCAAAGAGATGGCAGTGTATAATCTTCATGCCATTCTGCGCGTCGGGCGCGCTGCAAATCGCGATTCGCATCATAAATATTAAAAGTAGGATCAAGGGTAAAATCTAAATCAAGTAGCTCGTTCATCACAGCATTCCAATGATCTGAATGTGGAGCGGCAGCTTGAGACCAGAGCTCTCCCGCTGCTTCGAAACGGTCTTGTTCGTTTTGGTAGTTATAGTCAAGCGGATAATTTTGAACAGTCCGGTCTTCAAAAAGCGCTTCGGGTAATCCATACCAATGCTCCATGCTGGTGAGTCCAGCGCGTGCAGAATTAAGAACGTTCCATCGGGCAACACTCAATTGCGCATGGTGACAGGCAGAGCCTAACCCCAGGGTTTTATTTTCATCCAACGCAGCAGCCATAATATCAGGCTCTGCGCCAAAAAATTTGATCCCATCAGCACCTCGTTTTGCATTGGCACGAACCCATGTCCTTGCCATTTCGGGTGTAGAAATAGGCGCGTCATTTAGCGGGTTGAATGCTTTTGATGTTTGTCCAAAAGCCGTGTATGAAAAAATTCGTGGCGCAACGATGCTGTTATTGGCTGAACGTTCTTTAAGGTCTAAGGTATAATCGATTCCACGGCCACTAGGTTCACGAACAGTGGTGACCCCATGAGCCATCCATAATTTAAATACATAATCCCATTCTGCACCTTGTGCTTTTCCGCCGATATGACCGTGCATGTCAACAAAACCAGGCATGAGGTACATTCCATTGGCATCCAATTCACGGCCACCTTCTTGGAGTTTAGGCCGATAAGATTCATTTATTGGGACACCAGGATAACCGATGACTTGAATTTTTTTAATGATATTATTTTCTACGACAATATCTACTGGTCCTCGTGGCGGCGATCCATCGCCATTAATCAAGGTGACCCCTCGAATGATCAATTGGTTGAAAGGTCCATCGCCCAAATAATTGTCCTGCGCCTGCAAGACAAATGATATTGAAAGGGCAAAAATGAGTAATTTGATTTGTTTCATAATACGTTGAATTAATTAAAGGCACACCAATCACTTCCAATAGGCGAGCCATCAGGAATGTTTGGACTCTGTAATGCTTTAAAGGCACTTGGATTTTTGAGAAAACGGTCTATCAAATTGGCGAGAAACTGTTGGTCTTCTGTCATTTTTTTTGATGCACTAAGTTCTGATCGGAATGTTTTCAGCCCTGACATGATATCAAAAGATACTTGGACATAAGCACTTTCGTCTTGACTCAAAGTGAACAAATGACTCAATATTTGCGCATTGATGCTGTTTTGAACTTCTTGTAAATAAGGATCCTTGTAGGTGGTTTTTTTAACATAATTCAAGGTGGTTGAAACCAATTCGTCTACATCCATTTGATTGTCGTCTTGTGCTTTTTGAGCAACCAAACGGGATGCTCTTTCGGGATGGAATAGAAATCCCAAAGTAAAATCGGCTGCTGTTGCTGCGGCGCCCATCGGGTCGAAAATTGGACCAAGATGACTTTTAAAACTTTCTCGTGACCGGCTATAACCTGGCGAGCGTGGAGGGAATAAGAATAATTTTTCCTTCGGTATGGCAAGTGCATCGGCGCTTAAGGTCGATAAAATGGCCGACAAAGCTGCTCTTTGCTGATTCACAGAAACCACCGTTGGTGTTTGAAGGTCTTCTTTTGTGGCATAGTTGTAATCTACACCTCCTATAAGTTTAGATGCGGCTTCTGTTTGATAGCGATGGAAGAAATAAATGGGCGCAAACACGTCTTCTAAAACAGCCATGGCTTCACCTTTTTTGATGTTGTCTATTGAGAATTGATCAATGGCTTTTTGACGCACTTCCATAATGCGTAATAATTCCTCAGAAGCCGAAGCACCTCCGTCCCATAAATGGGCGTATGGATGTGCACCACCAGAGGCTCTAGCGTCACTATCTGAAATATATCTTAAACCTTGATCGTGTGCCGCCTTGAGAATGTTATCTAGAGCGGTTAATTCATCAGTCCCATCTGCAAAATCCGAATATGCATAAGCTACAGTGGTTCTGTCCCATGCGCCAATTCCAGTGTCATAAGCATCGTCAAAAACTATGACATCATTTTTTAGAGATACCAATGGGTGAGGATAATCCATTACTGACGCGCGGTTATTGCTGCTAGCGGCAAAATTGT
>Ga0115570_10000022_pt1 | contig 110045 bp, 113 predicted proteins | sample COGITO_mtgs_1205_3_FD_87294 | JGI IMG/M metagenome (GOLD analysis project Ga0115570, IMG submission 87294) | Pelagic marine microbial communities from North Sea - COGITO_mtgs_120524 | ecosystem: Environmental > Aquatic > Marine > Epipelagic | place: Germany:Helgoland, sampling site... | reverse complement strand
CTTAAAGAAGGTAAAGATGCCACTGAAAACAATAATGCTGGCTCAGATAACAAAGCTGACAGCAGATTTGTACTGACTATTTCTAAATCTTTGTAATAAATTCAGTCACAATCAAGTTTTAAAAAAGGGCCAGCTATCGAAAGATAGCTGGCCCTTTTTTTTCATTATCGCCATTCCCCATCAAGCACTAAACATCCCCCAAAACAATTCCCACATCGTCCGATCAAAGGGCTAAACTCACCTGCACCTTTATAGCGCACCCCGCTATTTCCTTGCACCAGCATCGCCCATACAACCACTTAAACCCCCCACCAAAATCAACATAACACACTGTTAATAAACATATTTACAACTTTGGCCCACATCCTGCAATAAAGAAATCAGTCTGAATCTACTTAGCCGCTACCCAGTAGCCCAGTGCATTCAAACGTTAAATTTATATTCTCTAGGAGATGGAAAAATGAAAATGAAAAAACTCTCAGCGCTGTGTCTCACAGCCAGTACATTAATGGCCACCTCATCAGTAATGGCCTGGGAAAGTGAAGATGGACAACATTCAACAAGCGCCAGCGTCGCCTTAACATCTGATTACGTCTGGCGTGGTTACAGCCAAACCGATAGCAAACCCGCCATTTCAGGCAGCTTTGATTACGGCCATTCAAGTGGTTTCTATGCAGGGACATGGGCTTCAAATGTAGATTATGGTGATGATGCAAGCATCGAAATAGATATTTACGCTGGCTATGCCAGCGAAATTGGTAATACCGGTGTTGGTTACGATGTCGGGCTATTACGTTACATTTACCCTGGTGAAGATTATGGCTATAACGAAGCGTACGCCTCTCTTAGTTATAGCTTCTTCAGCGCAAACGTAGCACATACCAGTAATTCTTCTTTTCATAGCGACAGCGCTACTTATTACTCATTAGGTTTTGATTATGATCTGCCCAAGGGCGTTGCACTGAGCGCAGGTTATGGCTATTACGATTACGACATGTCAGGTGTCGACTCTCCAACTGATTATCGTGTTGGCCTTTCTACCGAACTTGTTGGTTTTGGTCTCGACTTAACTTACACCGATACCGATAGTGACGGTGAGGACCTTTATGGTAAGAGCCTTGCCGACGGTCGCTTAATCTTCACAATCTCAAAATCTTTGTAATTGCCGAATAATAATACGGCCGCCTCACTGAAAGGCTTAGGCGACCATTTTTTAGAAGGAATATTTTATGAAACAAGTTGTGGCAATAATAAAGCCCTTCAAACTGGACGATGTCCGTGAAGCTTTATCAGGAATCGGTGTACAGGGTTTAACCGTGTCCGAAGTCAAAGGTTTCGGCCGTCAAAAAGGGCACACAGAACTGTATCGCGGCGCAGAATATGTCGTTGATTTTTTACCCAAACTTAAGCTCGAAACCGCAGTCGATGATGATGTTGTAGAGCAAGTTATCGAAGCAATGATAAAAGGCGCTAACACAGGCAAAATCGGTGACGGCAAGATTTTCGTTTACCCCCTTGAGCAAGTGATTCGGATTCGCACAGGCGAAACCGGGCCCGAAGCAATTTAATTTAGAGGAGAAGCACCCATGGAAGATCAAATTTTCCAACTCCAATATGCGATGGACACATTCTATTTTCTAGTGTGTGGCGCCTTAGTCATGTGGATGGCAGCAGGCTTCGCCATGCTAGAAGCCGGCCTTGTTCGTGCTAAAAACACGACAGAAATTTTAACAAAAAATGTGATGCTTTTCGCCATCGCATGTACCGCTTATTTAGTTGTCGGTTACGACATTATGTACGGCGGCGGACTTTTCCTTGATGGTATCGGCGGTGGTGAAACATTAGTTGCTGACGCATTAGCCGCTTCTGCAGAAGCCGGTTTTGAAGGTGGCTCTGTTTACTCAAGCGCATCTGATTTCTTCTTCCAGGTTGTTTTTGTTGCAACTGCGATGTCGATTGTTTCTGGTGCCGTAGCTGAGCGTATGAAATTATCAGCATTTGCCTTTTTTGCAGTAGCTATGACAGCATTCATTTACCCAATGGAAGGTGCTTGGACTTGGGGTGGTGAATCTGTATTTGGCCTATATTCATTAGGTGATGACTTTGGTTTCATTGATTTTGCAGGCTCAGGTATCGTCCATATGGCCGGTGCAACCGCAGCACTCGCAGGTGTCATCTTATTAGGTGCACGTAAAGGCAAATATGGTGCTAACGGCGAAGTCAAACCGATTCCAGGTGCTAACTTACCTTTAGCGACACTTGGTACCTTCATCTTATGGATGGGTTGGTTCGGCTTTAATGGTGGTTCGGTATTAAAACTGGGTGATATGGCTAGTGCCAACGCTGTTGCCATGGTGTTCTTAAATACCAATGCCGCAGCAGCCGGTGGTGTTATTGCCGCCTTGCTAATGGCTAAAATGCTATTTGGTAAAGCAGACTTAACGATGATTTTGAATGGTGCTTTAGCCGGTCTTGTTGCCATTACTGCCGGCCCTGATACACCCACACCACTTTACGCAACATTAATTGGGGGTGTCGGTGGCGCCTTAGTGGTCATCTCAATTGTCATGATGGATAAATTCAAACTGGATGATCCGGTCGGTGCTATCTCTGTCCACGGCGTTGTCGGTTTATGGGGTCTATTAGCGGTACCTCTCACTAACAGCGATGCCAGCTTCACAGGCCAATTAGTCGGTGCTGCAACCATCTTTGTATGGGTGTTCGTGACAAGCTTTATCGTCTGGGCCGTGTTAAAAATGGTGATGGGTATCCGCGTCTCAGAAGAAGAAGAGTACGCCGGTGTTGATTTAAGTGAATGTGGTATGGAAGCTTACCCAGAGTTCACAGATAGATAGTCAAGTCCGTTACATTTTAAACTAACAAAAAGGGCAGTTCTTATGAGCTGCCCTTTTTTATTCATATGTTAATGTGAGTGCATTACAGCCTAACGTCATAAATAGGGTTAACAATGGACAACTCAAACACCACCGATATACTCTCCATTATTGTCAGATTCCTCGGCCTAATTGTCCTACTCGTCGGCCTCTATGTCGGTATCAAAGTTATTTTAGAAGCTTGGCTCCTCTACGAAGAACCACAACGCATAGAACGTTTTGCCGATGCCATAGAGCATGGCTCCAACCTCGACGCCGTCCTCACAGCCATCACTGTCGGTAAGGCAATACCCAAACAACTTAAGCCTGAAGCCAGCACAACATCAAACAAAACAACTCCAGCCCTGAAAGTCACCTACTTCCTAGCCTGGGGGATTGTCGTCGTGTTGTTAATGGTCATCGGTAGCCTAGCCTCAGCCGCCATCAGGACGGGTGGCCAACTGGCCTTATACGATCTACAAGTCAAACGCTTCGCCAAGCAGATTCTCAAAGAAGCCAAAACAATAAAAGAATAATGTCAGTCAATGCAGAAAAGCGTAAACTGAGGCCATAAACGACCAACACAACATCAAAACGCTATGATAAATATCGACTCAATCAACAAAGCACCGCTAAAAACAGCACCTTTTCCTTACTTCACCGTAATGCAATCGATGCTGGATGAAAAACTCCCTCAACTTGTCCAAGAGTTTCCAACTATCACGCGTGGCGGCAGCTTTAACAAAGAAGACCTTGATCTTAGCGATAACTACGATGCCCTCCATCAATCGCTTGACTCAGCAGGCTTCCGCCAAGCCTTATCCGAAAAATTTGATGTTGATGTTATCGATGCACCGATCATGCTCACCTACCGTGGCTTCTCTCGCAATAAAGATGGCCGTGTTCATACCGATTCAAAGACCAAACTCCTCACCATCCTGATCTACTTCAATGATGGTTGGTCAGCAGAAACCGGCAAATTGCGCATTCTCAACAGTGACGATATGAATGACATTGCCGAAGAAGTTAACCCCACTGCCGGCTGTATGATCGCCTTTAAAGTCACCGATAATTGCTGGCACGGTTACCCTTCATTTGAAGGCACGCGGAACGCCATCCAAGTAAATTTCCTCGCCAGCGAGGCAGCCAGTAAAAAGCACAAATTCTTCCATAAAATGAGTGCCAAGCTAAAGTCACTTAAGCAGTGGTAGAGCTCTTTCTAATTTTTACTGGCCGACCACGCCGGCTATAGCCCACTTTTTGCCCCAAGATAGATTCAACCTCCGACTTAAACCGAGCATCGCCCAGTGGTGCAACAGTCTGCCAACACGCATTAATTTGCCTCAACACCTCAGCAGACTCTTCCGAATCAAAAAAAGCCAAATAAGCCGCTTGTCGCAAACCCCTATCAGCACCTAAATCTTGGTAAATAATATGCGGACTTAAAAAATCATCTCGCATGCCTATCCCGTTGGCATTACGGTGATGGCTCGACCACCGATAATCAAGCGGGCTAGCCACCTTGCCGGCACGAACAGGGTTCGATTCAATATAGCGCATGCATCGTAGCAAATAAGCCTCTTCTTGTACCAAACTAGCCTTATAGCGCCCTTCCCACAGCGAACCGCTGCGGCCATACTTCTGATTAATGTAAGACACATAATAACGACCCACATACTGCATCATCTGAGTCACACCGTCATTATCTTCTGGCGTTGCTAAAATATGAATATGATTCGTCATCAACACATAAGCATGGACATGACACCGGTACCGACTTGATGCTTGTTTAAGCCAGCCTAAATAGGCTAAGTAGTCTTCATCTTCGAAAAAAACAGCAGAGCGATTATGTCCACACTGGACAATATGCAGGGGAATACCAGGAATAACAAAACGTGGCTTACGAGGCATGCCTCAATCTAACAAGATAAATAAATGGATCTACAGCTTAGCACCACAGAAATTGATCTTTAAGCGCTCCGGCCCCTTTAATTAGAGCACCGCATTTTTAATCAAATGTGTCGGTATTTTATGTTTGATTTGCTCATGCAGCTCCGGTAACAACGACCAATGCACGCCTTGCTCATGATGGTGTGCAGTATGGTAACCCAAATTACCTGTCATTATATTGTAGAACCGGTTCAAATTGTTTCTTGACGCCTCAAACTCATTATCGGTATCCAAACCTGAGTGATGCTCATATGTCGCCCAAGCAGTCAGTAATAAACCTATAATCATCGGTAAAATAAATAAGAACAGCGCAGCTATCGGATTTAAATAGGTCAACACTGCCACGACAGAAAATACAATTGCCGTATAAAACATGAATATTTTTTGTAACTTAGGAAAACGCGCTCCCACTTTAAACCCGCGGAGATAAGCGGTCCCAGCCACGATCAGCGTATATTCAATTTCACCCATCATTTTTCCAGAATTATGCCGCCAACGACTCTCATCCTTGCTTTGATCCATATAATTCTGATGATGCCCCAAGACGTGGTGTAGCATCCATAAATTCGTGGTGATACCAGTATGCAAAGCATAGAACAGCTCTAGTAATCGATTCAATCCCTTTTGTTTAAACGTCAACGTGTGTTGGTGATGGTGGTTCCACGCACATATTTTACCTTTGGGTATGATCATCACGAACCAAAAAGCAGCTAATAACCAGGCGTTCTCAACTAGGAAATACAAACTAAAGTCGAGCACACTAAACAAAAGTATAATTGTGACAGGCAGACGATCAGCAGCGTATTTAAACACGGAGTAGAGCCCTATTTATAAAAGACCCGTAAGGATAGCCTAATCTGATCTAAAAGGTAAAGAACAAAAGTTAACGAAAGTTGTCAAACAAGCAGTATCTTCCCCGCCACAAACAAAGGGGTCAGAGTTGTTTTATGCCATTCCATCTAAAACATCCTCACCAAGACCTTCTATACCAACGCTTGAACTGCAAACTACCAACTCCTATCAATACCAATAAAGCCCCGATACCGATCCTCAATGTAAATGGCTCATCTAAAATATAAACCGCTAATGCAATCGTAAAGACTGGCCCAAGCATGCCAACAGCACTGGCTTGAACAGCCCCAATTCGGCCAATCGCAGCACTGATCATAAAACTGGGAATAACCGTACTAAAAACGGCGAGTAAAGCCAACCAGAACAAAGCGACCGATGTGATATTCAAATCAACCAATTCTAACGTCACAAAGCCATGACTAAATACCAGTAAGCTAGAAATACTCATTGCTAAACTAGTGAACAGCACGCTGCCTAGTCGCCCGATCAAAGGTTTACTCATAGAAAGATAAATAGCGAATGCCAAAGCTGAAAACAACACTAAGGTCACACCCTGCCCAACCTGACTACCTAATAACAACTCTTCTTGTAACATCACCAATGTTAAACCAAGGTAACAGGCCCCTAAAGCAAAAATAAGCCTCATGCCTAACTGCTCTTTTAAGAAAATAACACCGATAAGCGAAACCAACAAAGGGTAGCTAAACAAAGTCAGGCGTTCTAATTGGGCTGTAATGAGTTCAAGCCCCATTAAATCAAGCAATGAAGCTAAGTAATAACCCAAAAAACCAGCAATGAATGTTAAGCCAAGTGTCGACGTCGTTAAGACCGTCCTAATCCCGGTCTTTTTAAGAGATAGAATAAGAATGGCGATGTATATCGGCAAAGCAATGAACATTCTAAGCACTAACACCGCGTCAGCTTCCAAACCCTTGCTGATAAAGCAACTTAATGAGAATAGATTTAACTGAGAACAGTAATGTTCCGCCAACGGCTAAGCCAAAGCCCAGCCAGACTTTATCTCTCTGGCTTATCAGCACTAACTCTGGCTTTGTTGGTGGTATGGCTCACTCAACCGGTGGACAGAATCAACCAATCTCGCCATATTCTCTGGCGCAATAGTCGGGTGAATACCGTGACCTAAATTGAAGACATGACCTGTCTGGCCTTGACCAAAGCCCGCCAAAACGCTCGCGACTTCTTGCTCGACGCGATCAGGCGAAGCATATAGTACGCAAGGATCCATATTCCCTTGCAACGTCACTTTCTCACCGATACGTTGACGTGCCGCTGTGATATCTGTCGTCCAATCTAAACCAACGCCATCGACGCCGGTATCAGCCATCATCTCTAACCATTGGCCACCACCCTTAGTAAACAGGGTGACCGGTACTTTTCGGCCTTCGTTTTCTCGGGTCAGGCCTTCGACGATTTGCTGCATATACGCTAATGAAAACTGTTGATAATTACTTTGGCTTAATGCCCCACCCCAAGTGTCAAACAACATGATCGATTGTGCACCCGCTGCTATTTGAGCATTTAAATAGGCAATAACCGATTTCGCCAATACCGCCAGTAAAGCATGCATTTGTTCAGGTGCATCAAACATCATGCCCTTAACCTTAGCAAAATCTTTGCTCGATCCACCTTCAACCATATAACACGCTAAAGTCCAAGGGCTACCACTAAAACCAATCAAAGGCACTTTGCCATCAATCTCACGGCGGGTGACGCGAATAGCATCCATCACATAGCCTAAATTGTCTTCCATATCTGGCACGCCCAATTTAGCAATATCAGCGCTAGATCGAATAACATGATTAAATTTAGGACCTTCGCCAGCAACGAAATGTAAGCCTAAGCCCATTGCGTCAGGAATCGTCAAAATATCAGAAAAGATAATCGCCGCATCTAAGTCATAGCGACGTAATGGCTGCATCGTCACTTCGCAAGCCAAATCCGGCGTGCTGCACAAAGTCATGAAATCGCCCGCTTTTGCTCGCACCTCACGATACTCCGGCAAGTAGCGGCCTGCTTGACGCATCACCCAGACTGGCGTTTTATCAACAGGCTGACGTAATAAAGCACGCAGATAACGATCGTTTTTTAATTCAGACACAGATGAGAGACCTTTCAAATTGATTATGAGCGTTTCAACAATACCTTGCTATTTTAAACAGCTAAGTAATCCAAAATCCCTTCTGCTGCTTGGCGACCTTCCCATACGGCAGTCACAACCAAATCAGAGCCACGGACCATATCACCACCCGCAAAGATTTTAGGATTAGTCGTTTGGAACACACAGGTTCCTTCCGATGCTTCTTCAGGCGCAACAACACGACCACCATCATCGATTTCAACGCCATAATCACTAAACCAAGGTGCTGGACTTGGACGGAAACCAAAAGCAATGACAACTGCATCAGCAGCGATAATTTCTTCACTACCAGGCACGGCTTGCGGACTGCGACGACCACGTTCATCAGGCTCGCCTAACGCCGTAGTAACCACTTTAATCCCTTCAACTTTACCATTGCCGACCACTTCGATAGGTTGACGATTCCAGAGGAATTCAACGCCTTCTTCGCGCGCATTATTTACTTCACGGCGTGAACCCGGCATATTTTCTTCATCACGGCGATAGGCACATTGCACTGAATCGGCACCTTGACGAATCGCAGTACGATTACAATCCATTGCGGTATCACCACCACCTAATACAATCACTTTTTGGCCAGCCAAATCGACATAATCAGGCGAATCTAATTCAAGTTGCTGCTTATTATTGGCCACAAGATAAGGCAAAGCTTCGTAAACCCCTACTTTATCTTCGCCCGGGAAGCCTCCTTTCATATAAGTGTAAGTCCCCATGCCTAAGAAAACGGCATCATACTCTTCGAGCAACTGTTCAAATTGTATATCTGTACCAATGTCTGTATTCAAGACAAACTCTACGCCCATACCTTCTAATACTTCACGGCGACGCTTGACCACTTCTTTTTCAAGCTTAAATTCAGGAATACCAAAGGTTAACAAGCCACCTACTTCTGGATTTTTGTCATACACAACAGCTTGAACACCATTACGTACCAATACGTCAGCACAGCCTAGTCCTGCTGGACCAGCACCAATGACGGCAACGCGTTTTCCCGTTGACACGACTTTAGACATATCAGGCCGCCAGCCTTGTGACAATGCCGTGTCCGTAATGTATTTTTCAACTGAGCCAATTGTCACCGCACCAAAACCATCATTCAGTGTGCAAGCACCTTCGCATAAACGATCTTGCGGGCAAACACGGCCACAAATTTCAGGCAACGTATTCGTTTGATGTGCCAGTTCTGCCGCTTGCTCTATATTGCCCTCACTGACCAGTTTCAACCAGTTCGGGATATAGTTATGGACTGGGCACTTCCATTCACAATAAGGATTACCACACTCGAGACAACGATCCGACTGTTCAGCCGCACCGTCTTTATCGAAGTTGCCATAAATCTCGCCCGCACGCTTAACACGCTCCGCAGCATCTAGTTTCTTAGGGTCGACTCGGCCGACCTCTAAAAATTGAAAAGTATTTTTAGCCATAATTTCTATTATTTCTCTGGATTAAACCTAAGCCGCTTTCGCTTTACGTTTATTCACTAACTCGATTAAACCATCCACTGCCGCTGCTTTCGGCTTCACCAACCAGAATTGTTTCAGGCGCTGCTCAAACATATCTAAGATTTGGTTGCCCCAAACACTGTTTGTTTCACGAACATGATCTTCAATCATCGCTTTCAAATAAAGTGCATGGCCGGAGTGCGCTTGGCTATCTCCGTCAATACGGACTAACTCGATTAGCTCGGTGTTGTAACGTTCAGTAAAGGTATTATCGAGATCTAAGACATACGCAAAACCACCAGTCATACCCGCACCGAAATTCAGTCCTGTCTCACCCAACACCGTCACGACACCACTGGTCATATACTCACAACCGTGGTCACCAACGCCTTCTACAACAGCAATCGCACCCGAATTACGGACAGCAAAGCGTTCGCCAGCCATACCCGCCGCATACAAAGCACCGCCCGTTGCACCATATAAACAAGTATTACCCATAATACTGGCTTCTTGGGTTGCAAACTCGCTTTCTGGTGAAGGATAAATCGATAACTTACCATCAGCCATGCCTTTACCAACATAATCATTGGCGTCACCTTCAAGTCGCATTTCAAGACCACCAGCATTCCACACACCGAAACTCTGACCTGCAGAACCCGTTAACTGCACACGGATTGGCATTTCATTCATACCATAATTGCCGTGATGCCGGGCAATCTCACCTGAAATACGCGCACCAATCGACCGATTAATATTACGAATATCATAGCTAAAGAAGCCGCCTGCCTTCGTTTCAATCGCCGTTTGCATATCGGCAACCATTTGCTCAGCCAATTCGCCCTTATCATAAGGTACATTATGTGGCTCAACGCAGAATTGCGGTTTATCAGCAGCAATACCTGCGGTTGATAACAGTGGTTTCAAATCTAACTTACGCTGCTTATCTGTCGTTCCTGACAAAACCGCTAATAAATCTGTACGGCCAATTAAAGCCTCAAGACTTTCAACACCTAACGCCGCCAACCACTCTTGTGTTTCACGTGCAACAAATTGGAAATAATTCATCACCATCTGAGGCAGGCCAATAAAATGCTTCGAGCGCAATGTCTCATTCTGAGTTGCAACACCGGTCGCACAGTTATTCAAATGACAAATACGCAGGAATTTACAGCCTAGTGCCACCATCGGTCCGGTACCAAAACCAAAGCTTTCTGCACCTAAAATCGCCGCTTTAACAACATCTAATCCTGTTTTTAGGCCACCATCTGTTTGCAAACGCACTTTGTCACGCAGATCATTCATCCGTAATGTCTGATGCGCTTCCGACAACCCTAATTCCCATGGGCCACCAGCATATTTCACTGACGTTAATGGGCTCGCACCTGTACCACCGTCATAACCCGAAATCGTGATTAAATCGGCATAGGCTTTCGCTACACCTGCTGCAATCGTACCCACACCAGCTTCTGACACCAATTTCACAGATACCAATGCTGTCGGATTAACCTGTTTCAAATCAAAGATCAGCTGAGCTAAATCTTCAATAGAGTAAATATCATGATGTGGCGGCGGCGAAATCAACGTCACGCCCGGTACCGAATGGCGTAAAGTCGCAATCATTTGATTCACTTTACCACCCGGTAATTGGCCTCCCTCACCTGGTTTTGCCCCTTGCGCCACTTTAATTTGCAACACTTCAGCATTAACCAAGTAATGCGGCGTGACACCAAAACGACCTGAAGCAACTTGCTTAATTTTTGATACTTTCTCAGTACCAAAGCGCACAGGATCTTCACCACCTTCACCCGAATTAGAACGGCCACCTAAGCGGTTCATGCCCACAGCCAAAGCCTCATGGGCTTCTGGTGATAATGCGCCTAGTGACATACCCGCACTATCAAAGCGTTTTAAGATAGCGCCAATGCTTTCAACTTTATCTAATGGTAAAGGCTCATCGGCTAATTTTAAGGCTAATAAATCGCGTAATACAGCGGCTGGACGCTCATTAACCAATGTCGCGTAAGATTTGTAATCTTCATAACTCCCACCTTGCACTGCTTTATGCAACTCGCCAATGACATCGGGATTATAAGCATGGTATTCACCACCATGAACAAACTTTAATAAGCCACCTTGTTCACGCTTCTTACGATTATTCCAAGCCTTATCAGACAAAGTTTGCTGATCCGCTTGTAACTCTTCATAGCCTGTACCACTAATCCGGCTCGTTGTTGCCACAAAGCATTTATCAACTACGGCTTCATTCAAGCCAACAATTTCATAAAGCTGTGCACCACGATAACTTGCAATCGTCGAGATACCCATCTTAGAAGTAATTTTGTATAGACCTTTGTTGATGCCTTTCCGATAGTGAGTACATACTTCAGCATAATTCATATTCTGAATTTCACCAGTATTAATCAAATCATTAAGACACGCATAGGCTAAATAAGGATAGATTGCCGTAGCACCGTAACCCAATAGAACAGCACAATGATGTGAATCACGTGCCGTTGCCGTTTCAACCACAATATTGGCATCACACCGCAAGCCCGCTTTAATTAACCGATGATGCACCGCACCCGTTGCTAATAAGGCATGAACAGGCAAACAATCTGCTGTGGCATTTTTATCGGTTAACAATAAAATAACGCTACCATCACGAACGGCTTGTTCTGCTTTATCTGTGATCGCATCAATCGCCGCTTCTAAACCTGTCGCTGGATCGAAATGTAATGACAATGTCGTCGTTTTATAATCCTGATCATCTTTAGCCAATGCTAATAACTGGTTAAAACGGCTGGTCGATAAAATCGGTGAATCAACCACAACGCGTTTCGCGTGATCGACACCTTCTTCAAATAAATTATGTTCTTTACCGAAGCACGTCTCCAATGACATCACAATACTTTCACGCAGAGAGTCAATCGGTGGATTGGTCACTTGAGCAAACTGTTGACGGAAATAATCAAACAAAGAACGTTCGCGTTGAGACAACACAGGGAAAGGCGTGTCATCACCCATTGAGCCCGTCGCTTCTTGACCCACTTCGGCTAACACGCGAATCACTTGATCGCGCTCTTCAAAGGACACTTGGAATAATTTTTCCAACGTCGCAAATTCTTGTTCTACTATCGCAGGTGGTATTTCGTCTTCAGCCTTGTCCTGCAAGCGCTGTAGATTCTCTTCTATCCAAGTACGATATGGCTGCGCTTTTTTCAGGTCATCGTTAATATCTTCAGGCAATAACAATTCACCCGTTGACGTATCAACTGCTAACATCTGACCCGGTTTTAAACGGCCTTTCGCCACTACATCTTCGGGCTTATAACCATACACACCGACCTCTGAGGCCAAAGTAATATGACGATCTTTAGTGATGATATAACGTGCCGGACGTAAGCCATTGCGATCCAAGGAACACGCTGCGTAACGGCCATCGGTTAAGACCACACCCGCTGGTCCATCCCAAGGCTCCATATGCATCGAGTTGTAATTATAAAATGCTTTTAAGTCAGCATCCATAGTGTGATCGTTCTGCCATGCCGGCGGGACTAACAAACGCATTGCACGGAATAGACTCACTCCACCCGCCAATAAAGCTTCGAGCATATTATCCATACTCGAAGAATCAGACCCGGTTAATCCCACTAATGGGCGAATATCGTCCATATTGTCGATTAATGAGGTCGCAAATTTTGCACCACGAGCCAAAGCCCAGTTACGGTTACCTTGCACAGTATTAATTTCACCATTGTGAGCAAGGTAACGGAAAGGTTGTGCTAAGCGCCATTGCGGTAAGGTATTGGTAGAAAAGCGTTGATGAAAAACACAAATTGCCGTTTCCATCCGCCTGTCTTTCAGATCAGTATAGAAAGCCGGCAAATAAGCAGGCATCACCAAGCCTTTATAAGACACCACATGTGACGATAAACTTGGAATATAAAACGCATCATCGTTAACTGATTTTTCTGCCAACCGGCGCGCAATATAAAGATGGCGCTCAAATGCAGCCTCATCCATATCCGCAGGCGCATTGACAAATACTTGACGCATAATCGGTAGCGAGCGCATCGCTTGCTCACCACATGCCGTTTCAGAATCAACAGGCACATCACGCCAGCCCTGCACATCAAGACCTTGACCGACTAGCTGCTTAGTGACAACCGCTTGGTTAGTTTTCGCTTGTGCCGCATCTTGTGACAAAAACACCATACCCACGGCATAATAATCAGACAGCGTGAAACCAAGCTCATCAGCTACGGCACGGAAAAAGCCATCGGGCTTTTTCATTAAAAGACCACAACCGTCCCCGGTCTTACCATCAGCACCAATCGCGCCACGGTGGGTTAAGTTACCCAACGCTTCGATCGCTGTTTCAATAAGCCAATGACTCGGTTTATTATCCATCTGAGCAATCAGACCGAAACCGCAGTTATCTTTTTCAAATTCTGGCCGATACAGGCCTTGTGTTAATTCAGTTGGCTGACTCACGTCCGTCACCTTCAACGTTGCGTTAATGCCTGGTTTCTCGCGACCTAGATATAATGGAGAAACACTGTCTTTCATAATAAAAAGACGGCAAAATGGACCGCCTATTATAGCTGTTTATTAGGCCCTGTTCAATCATTTAGTCACTAGTGGAAATGGCCATAATTAGCACAAATTTCCCTAATTTCAATAAAATAGCTAAAATAACCGGTTCTTTCAAAAAGTGTGGAACAAATATGGATAAGCCTGTTGTTGGCGTTGTTATGGGAAGTAACAGTGATTGGCCTGTTATGCAAAAAGCGGTCGAGCAACTTGAAGCCTTTGGTATTTCTTACGAAACCAAAGTCGTTTCAGCACACCGTACACCTGATTTGCTGGCCGAATATGCGCTCACAGCTCAAGAAAAAGGCCTAAACTGCATTATTGCCGGTGCCGGCGGCGCAGCGCATTTACCCGGCATGCTAGCCGCCAACACAACCATTCCGGTACTTGGCGTTCCGGTACCATCCAAATATTTGAAAGGGCAAGACTCCTTATTATCAATTGTCCAAATGCCTAAAGGTATTCCAGTTGCCACATTTGCTATTGGTGAAGCGGGCGCTGCCAATGCTGCCTTATTCGCTATTGCACAACTTGCAATCAACGATAACGTCCTCTCAAAAAAACTAGATCAATTCAGATTAGACCAACACCAAAGTGTGTTGGATATGACCCTTCCACCACAGTAAAAAGGTAAGTTCGACTATGATTCTCCCCGGCGCAACTCTCGGTATGCTTGGTGGTGGCCAATTAGGTCGCATGTTCACAACAGCAGCACAAACAATGGGTTATAAGGTCGTAGTACTAGACCCTGATACTAATAGTCCTGCAGGCATTATTGCTGACCAGCATATCTGCGCCAAATATGATGATGAAACGGCCTTAAATACCTTAGCGGCTGCCTGTGATGCCATTACCACCGAATTCGAAAATATTCCTGCCACCACACTCGCTTTTTTAGAATCAAAAACAGTCGTTCATCCCTCATCCGCTGCATTAGCAAAAACACAAAACCGCATCGTTGAAAAAGAGTTCATCGCGTCACTCGGTATCGCTGTTGCCCCTTTCCTTGCCATTCGCTCAGAAGCGGATCTTGATAAAGTAATGGCTAACATCACACTGCCAGGTATCTTAAAAGTCGCCAACTTCGGTTACGACGGAAAAGGTCAAGTGGTCTGTCATACCCTCGCAGATGTAAAACAAGCCTTTGCAGATTTAAACCAAGCTGAATGCGTGCTCGAACAACGCATTAATTTAGAACGCGAAGTCTCAACTGTCTTAGCGCGTAGTCAATTAGGCGATATTACTAATTTCCCTATTGCGGAAAATGTCCACATCAATGGCATCTTACACAGCACAACAGTTCCCAGCGTGATTAATGAGCAACAAGCTGAAGCGGTCATCGACATTGCAGATAAAATTGCTGAAGGATTAGACTACGTTGGTACGATGGCAGTTGAATTCTTTATCTCTAAAGAAGGTAACATCATCACCAATGAAATCGCACCAAGACCTCACAATTCTGGCCATTTCACCCTTGATGCCTGCGAAACCTCACAATTCGAACAACAAGTCCGCATGCTTTGCAATTTGCCATCCGGTAATTGTGAACTCACATCACCGGTTGTCATGATCAACCTTCTAGGCGATGTCTGGGGGGCAACGGAACCTAACTGGTATCAATTATTGTCGGTGCCAAACAATAAATTACACCTCTATGGCAAACAAGTAGCACGAGCAGGCCGGAAAATGGGTCACTTCAATGTCTTAGCCGCGTCGACAGAACAAGCCATGGTAATTGCAACACAGAGCTTCGAGCAGGTAAAAGCAGATTAAATCATGAAAATATGGATCGATGCTGATGCTTGCCCCGTTGTCATTAAAGACATTTTATTTAGGGCTGCGGAGCGGATGAAAATCCAAACCACGCTGATTGCAAATCACGCTATGCGAATTCCACCTTCGCAATATATTTCACTCTATCAAGTTACCAAAGGCTTCGATGTCGCTGATGATGAAATTGTAAAACGATTAGAATCAGGTGACTTAGTGATCAGTAGCGATATTCCGCTTGCTGCAGAAGCAATCGAAAAAGGGGCTACCGTACTCAGTCCGCGCGGCGAACTCTACACAGCTGCCAATATCAAAGCCCGCCTCACCATGCGTGACTTTATGGATACTTTACGTTCAAGCGGTGTTGATACCGGCGGACCGCCAGCCATGAACCAAAATGATCGTAAAACCTTCGCTGATCAGCTGGATAAGTTCCTCAACCAGCAGGCCAAACAAGCCTAACTGTCAGACTCAACCTTTGCAGTATAGCCACAGCCTTTTTGTGGACAGACTTTCTCAGTACCACGACTTTTCGTCGTTTTAACCGTCAAGATTGGCCAGACACAGTCTGGGCAAGATTCTTTAACGGGTTCATTCCACAAAGCATAATCACATTCCGGATAACCAGAGCAAGAATAAAAGATCTTACCGCGTCGCGACTTCCGGACTAGAATTTCGCCTTTTTTACATTGCGGACAATCGACACCCGTATTCGTTGGTTGCTCTAATGACTCAATATGCTTACATTTAGGGTAACTACTACAGCCAATAAACTTACCGTATTTACCTGTACGTACCCAGAGATCAGACTCACATTTCGGACACTTCCGGTCCTCGACCACTTCCGGCTCGCTAGCCGTCGTTTCTTCGCCATCTATATTGCGCGTATAATCACATTCAGGGTAAGCAGTACAACCGATAAAGCGGCCACTACGGCCTAAACGACTCGATAGTTTTTTGCCACATTTTGGACAATCTTCATCCAACAGCTCTTGCGTCACATCACTACGCTGAACTTCTTTATCTTTGGTTTCGACCTGTTCTTTAAATGGTCCCCAGAAGTTTCTAAGCAACGGCACCCATTCTTTTTCACCGCGTGACACGGCATCTAAATCACCTTCTAAATTGGCCGTAAAGTCATAATCGACATATTTAGCGAAATGTTCTGCCAAAAACTTACCGACAACCCGACCGACATCTGTGGGATGAAAACGTTTTTTCTCTAACTCAACATATTCACGCTGTAATAAGGTAGAGATAATACTGGCATACGTCGAAGGGCGACCGATATCGCGCTCTTCAAGACTTCGTACCAAACTGGCTTCACTAAAGCGCGGTGGCGGCTCAGTAAAATGCTGTTCCGGACGAATGGCTTTCAAGTCAACAACGTCACCCACTTCCATCGGCGGCAAAAGGCGTTCATCTTTATCCGATTTCGAATCGTCTTTACCTTCAAGATAAACACTCATAAAACCAGGATTAACCACCGTTGAGCCATTTGCTCTGAAGGTATTACCCGTACCACAGCCGAGATCAACCGCCACTGTATTCATCGTGGCATGGATCATCTGACTGGCAATCGTACGCTGCCAAATTAAGGTATATAACTTGAGTTGATCGGCCGGCAAATACGTCTTTAATGATTCCGGCGTCCGTAAAATAGACGTGGGACGAACGGCCTCATGCGCCTCTTGGGCATTTTTAGATTTGGTTTTATAAACTTGTGGCGTTTTTGGCACCGCGGCCGCACCATACTTATCAGCAATAAAACCACGTAGTTCTTCGACGGCCTCAGTCGCAAGTGACACCGAATCGGTACGCATGTAGGTAATCAAACCCACGGCACCGTCCCCGGTATCCACACCTTCATAAAGCTGCTGCGCCACACTCATGGTGCGTTGTGCACCGAAACCTAATTTACGCGACGCTTCTTGCTGTAATGTTGATGTTGTAAACGGCGCCGCAGGATTACGCTTGCGTTGCTTCTTACTGACATTTGTCACGAGCAACTTACCGTCTGCAGCCTTATTCAAGGTCTCAACCGCTTCTGCCGAGCCAGACTCATTATTAAGCGTAAACTGGGATAGCTTCTCGCCTTTGTAATGCGTTAATTTGCCTTCAAATGCTTGTTTATCAAACGCAGCATCGGCTTCTATCGTCCAATACTCTTGTGGTTTAAAGGCTTCTATTTCTAGCTCACGCTCAACAATCATCCTTAACGCAGGACTTTGTACCCGGCCTGCTGATAAGCCACGGCGTACTTTTTTCCAGAGCAACGGAGATAATGTAAAGCCCACTAAATAATCTAATGCTCGCCGCGCTTGTTGTGCATTAACCATATCCATTGATAACCCGCGCGGGTTAGCAACTGCTTCATTCACCGCCTGCTTGGTAATCTCATGGAAAACCACTCGGTGTGTTTCTTTATTTTTTAACGTGCCACGTTTTTTTAACAACTCGTACAAATGCCATGAAATCGCCTCTCCCTCTCTATCCGGATCCGTCGCAAGATAGAGCACATCTGCTTTTCGCATTGCTTTAGCAATCGCATCGACATGTTTACTATTGCGATCTATTACTTGATACTTCATCGCAAAATCATTCGCCGTATCAACAGCACCTTCTTTTGGCAGTAAATCACGAACATGGCCATAAGATGCCAGTACCACAGTATCCTTGCCTAGATACTTTTGGATCGTTTTGCACTTAGCTGGCGACTCTACAATAACTAATTTACTGACCATATCTTTTCAATGTCCAAAATGACGATTCCTAATACAGCGCTGCCCGTATAAACGGGCAGTATCGCTCAAAAAATGTGATACATATTCAAGCTAATGAATAACGGCTTCCATATCTTCAAACACTAAATCTTCCATCCATGCATAAGCCACTTCACGACCTGGTTGATAAAATAACACCATCAACACAATCCATTTCAATTGCTCTAAATCAATCTCATCGGTATCTAATGCCAGCACACGCTCAATCACGATCTCACGTGTTGCGACATCAAGCACCCCGACTTGCTCTAAGAATAATAAATACCCTCGGCATGTCGTATTTAATAACTCTAATTCTTCCTCAGCATAAAAACGCATCGTCAAGTCAGGCGCAACAGGCTTCGCATCGGATGACTCTTCAGCAATCACCGTCATATTTTCTAGCCAAACTAGTGCTTTATCTATTTCCAGCTCAGGGAAACCAACTTGTTCTAATTCTGTTTCCAATGCCGCCTTATCAGGCTGATCGGCATCGTCGTTATCAATGTAATTCTCAAATAGATATAGCAATACATCAAACACATTCTCTTTCATTGCATTCCTCTATATTGGTTGATTTTAACGATCAACCCGGACATAACGACCACCAGATAATGATGTCACCTGGCCATCCAGCTCTAGTAATAACAGCATGGATGAAACTGTCTCAGCCGTCAATCCACTTTCTGTTATAAGACTGTCTATTTCAATAGGATCATAACCTAAACACGCCAATAACACCTGATAATCAGGATCAATTGCCTGAGAATCACTTTGCGGCACAACAACATCCGTGTTCGATATACCAGAAAACGCCGCCATCGCACCGAGCTCCTCAATGATGTCATCCGCTGTTTCGACCAACTTCGCGCCCTCTCGAATCAACCGGTGGCAACCTTTTGCCAAGGGGTTATGAATCGAACCCGGGATAGCAAAAACATCTCGCCCTTGCTCCATTGCCATCCGCGCCGTAATCAAAGAACCACTTTGTATCGCGGCCTCAATCACCAAAGTCCCTAAAGACAAGCCGCTGATTAAACGATTCCGTCTTGGGAAGTTCTCTGCCCGCGGCGACGTACCCAATGCAAACTCAGACACAATTGTCCCTTGCTCGACAATGTCATGGGCTAAGTCTCGATGTTTCGCCGGATAAACCCGGTCTAATCCGGTGCCAACAACCGCAATTGTTTTACCTTGACCCGCCATGGCGCCTTGATGTGCAGCCGCATCAACCCCCATCGCCAATCCACTTGTAATAGTCAGGCCATCACTGGCTAAAAAACGCGCAAACTCAAAAGCATTATCACGCCCTGGGGGCGACGGGTTTCGGCTACCCACAACCGCTAATTGCCAACCGGATAACAAGTCAACATCACCTTGAACAAAGAGGATTGAAGGTGAATCAGTAATTTCTTTTAATAACGGCGGGTAAGCGGCATCTTGCACTGTAACGATATGGCGGTTTGGCGCATCAAACCAAGCTAAGTCACGCTCAACCTGATCCCAGTCTGGCGACAATAAAGCCGTACGACTTCGCGCTGAAAGTCCTTCAGCTGAGGTTGGGCTATCAAACAAAGCCTCAATCTGAGGAAACTGGGTTAACAACCGCCCAAACGTAACTGGCCCTACACCGGGGATCCGATGCAGGGCCAGCCAACATGCTATTTCTTTCTGGTGTTCTGAAAATTGCTTCAGCACAATATCCTTATTGCTTAATTCGCAGCACTCACCTTGTCTCCAACGTGAATCGCGCGATTAGCCTTCATCACAATCGCATAGCTGACTTTTTCAAAAGTCTTAAATACCAAAGCAATACCAGCATATTCATCCGGCAACGTCACCGAATCCTTAGGATCAATCGAAACAATATCTCTCACAACATCACCCGCTTGATAAACCGATAAAGCATGGCCGACTTCTAGCCCTTCACGCTCACCACGGTTCATCACAACAACTTGATATTGACCTACCTGAGAAACACCATCAAAAACGGAAATAATGCTGTCTTCAAAACCTTCTGCCGGCAAATGCGGATAAAAATTCGCTTCATATTGATCATCAACAACCGGCAACAAACGATCACCAATTAATACTTCACGGCTGGTTTCGCGTAATTCTGCCGTTGATATATCAGCAATAACCGACAACCAAGCATCAGCCACATAAATCGCTTCATAACCTAAAATTTCAGCTGTAACAGGGTCTTTATACACTTTATCGCCACGGAAAAGACTATAGTGTTTGCCTTCATCTGCACTGATACCGCGAACATAAACCTTATCCCCCGCGCCAGAAATTAACCGTTCTTCAGAACTCGCAACCACATGAGGTGCTGTTTCTAACACTTCAGCACTCACCACATTAGGTCGGCTCAAGAAAGGCCTAAGCGCATCAAGCGGTATTGTGGGAATGGCTTGCTGCAAAGCAGTCTCACGCATCTCTGGTGACATTTTATACGTCACTGGACCACGCGTTAACTCAAGCACAGGCTTACCATCACGATAAACCAAGGTTAAAACATCACCTGGATATATAAGATGAGGATTCTCTATCTGGGGATTAACATGCCAGATATCTGGCCAATGCCATGGGTATTTCAAAAACAGGCCCGAAATATCCCAAAGTGTATCGCCTTTCACAACCACATAATGCTGTGGATGATCTGGGTTTAAAGCCACATCAGCCTTAGCTAGCATAGGCAACGCCAGTAATACAAAACAACAACGTATAAAGAAACGACGCATCATCGCTAAATCCTCAACCGAAAGCAAAATAAGGCCAACGAAAACCCTCTTTGAAACACAAGCCTAAACGCAATTTAAGGCTATCGCAAATATAAACTATAAATAGTGTGAACTATGACCGTTTCTGCTTTGTCTTAGCACATAATAGTGATGTAATTAAAAATTATCGCCCAGTATTTGCATGCTATAATCCATCATCCTATTGATATCCAATAATAATTAAATGGAGATTTAGATGAAACATATTGCATACACATTCCTAGGTCTAGCTGCACTATTCGGTACGAATGCCGCAATGGCAGCAGGCGACGCAGCAGCAGGTCAAGCAAAAGCAGCAAGTTGTGCAGCTTGCCATGGCGCTAACGGCATCGCAGCTGTACCCGTCTACCCTAGCCTTGCTGGCCAAAACGAAGCTTACCTAGTTTCTTCAATGCAAGCATACAAAGATAATCAACGTACTGGCGGCATGTCTGCCATCATGACAGGCCAAGCGGCAAACCTATCTGAACAAGATATTGCTGACTTAGCAGCTTTCTATGCTGCAATGAAGTAAGTCAAAGCAACACCATATTAAGGCGGCCAAGAGGCCGCTTTTTTATTTGTACTGCTTCAGGCTTTCCCATCTCTGACCAAGCCTTGTTACAATAGTCATCAAGACCAAATAGATTTATGTTCAGGTTATTATTATGGCTTTAAGACAAATACTACATTTCCCCGATCCACGCCTACGCAAAAAAGCCACGGCAATCATTAAAGTCACTGACGATATCCGTCAGCTAGCCGATGATATGCTCGAAACAATGTATGACGCACCCGGTATTGGTTTAGCCGCCACCCAAATTAACGTTCAAAAACGGCTCATTGTTATCGATATATCTCAAGATATGACCGAGCCTTACATCTTCATTAATCCAGAAATTGCCCAAAAGCAAGGAGAGCGCGAACATGAGGAAGGTTGCTTATCAGTGCCTGATTCTTATGAAGTTGTCACCCGCGCCGATACCGTTCGCGTCAAAGCACTTGATCGCAACGGAAAACCTTTTGAGCTAGATGCTGACGAATTACTTGCTACCTGCATCCAACATGAAATTGATCACCTCGACGGCAAACTTTTTGTTGACTACATTAGCAACCTAAAGCGCCAACGCATTAAAAAACGTCTCGAAAAACAACAAAAGCAACAAAGTTAATCCGCAATGCGCATTATTTTTGCTGGCACGCCAGAGTTTGCTGCACAAACATTAACAGCCTTACTCGAGACGGAGCACACCCTTTGTGCTGTTTATACCCAACCGGATCGACCCGCAGGGCGTGGCCGAAAACTCACCGCCAGCCCGGTTAAACAAATCGCACTAGAACACAATATTCCTGTCGAGCAACCGCTCAATTTCAAAGATCAAACAGACCAAGATACGCTAGCGAACTATCAAGCAGACTTAATGATTGTTGTTGCCTACGGTTTGTTATTACCGCAAACTATACTCGACACGCCAACACGAGGCTGTATTAATATTCACGCTTCTTTGCTACCCCGCTGGCGTGGTGCTGCCCCAATCCAACGCGCTATCCTTGCTGGTGACACCGAAACCGGCGTCTGCATTATGCAGATGGAAGCTGGCCTTGACACCGGCCCTGTTCTTGCACGAACAACTTGTCCAATCAGCGGCGACGATACCACCCAACAATTACATGACCGTTTAGCTGAATTAGGCGCGAGTACCCTCATAAAAATATTACCAAACTTGGCTGAACATCAAAATAAAGCACAGCGCCAAAATGATGCTGACAGCACCTACGCGGCAAAACTACAAAAAACAGAAGCCAACATAGACTGGCAGCAACACGCCGACAACATTGTGCGTCAAATTAATGCTTTTAATCCTTGGCCCATTGCCCAAACACAGTGGCAAGAAAAGATCTTACGTATCTGGTCTGCTATTGATCTTAAAATAAGCCATAATATCGCCCCCGGCGCTATCCTCAACGTTGATAAAAAGGGCATCGACATCGCTTGCGGCCAAGGTGTATTGAGAATCACCCAAGTTCAGGCCCCAGGTAAGCGTGCCATGGCTGTCAATGATTTTCTTAATGCAAACCCACTATCAATAGGCGATCATTTTGGCTAAAGCCAAACCTCTTAAAACAGCCCGCGCTGCAGCAGCAAAAGTGATCAGTGATGTCCTCCGACACCACCACTCCCTCAATGGCATTTTAAAAGTAGCCCAAACGGCACTGCCCGATAATGAAACCGGCTTCTGTCAACAGCTTTGCTATGGTGTATTACGTTGGCAGCCACAGCTCCAAGCCATTACGGATCAACTGCTCTCTAAGCCGCTTAAAGCCAAAGACAGCGACATTAATGCCCTGCTACTCTGCGGGCTTTACCAGCTACGTGCCATGCGCTTACCAGAACACGCCGCACTCTCAGAAACAGTCAACGCCTGTGCCGCACTGGGCAAACCCTGGGCAAAAGGCCTCGTCAACGCCAGCCTACGTAACTACCAAAGAAATCAAACCGAATTTGATAACAATGCGCTGGTAAATGAAAGTGCACAATTTGCACACCCTGACTGGCTTATCCAACAAACCAAAGCCGACTGGCCTACACACTGGCAAACCGTCCTCGACGCAAACAACCAACAACCTCCGATGTTTTTACGCGTCAATCAGCAACATCACAGCCGCGATCAATATCTCAATATCCTAGAACAGGAAAACATCCCTGCCAACGCCGTCGAACACCTTGACAAAGCCATTCTGCTCGAATCGCCCTGCGACGTCTATCAGCTCCCAGGCTTCACTGATGGCCATGTGTCAATACAAGATGCTGCCGCCCAGCGTGTAGCAGCAATACTCGATATCAAACCGCAACAACGCATTCTCGACGCCTGCGCCGCACCCGGTGGCAAAACCTGCCATATTCTAGAAATTGAACCCAGCAATGATGTCCTTGCATTAGATATTGATCCTAAACGACTCACCCAAATCACCCAAAACACCGATCGGCTTAAACTGCAAGTCAGCTTAAAAGCCGCTGACGCTGCAGAGACAGAAAACTGGTGGGATGGCCAACGCTTTGATCGGATCCTAATTGATGCGCCCTGTTCTGGCACGGGTGTCATTCGTCGTCACCCAGATATAAAAGCGCTACGCAGACCCACTGATATTGCAAGCCTTGTTGAAAAACAACGACAACTACTTGAAAAATTATGGCCATTGCTCAACACTGACGGTTTATTAATCTACACAACATGCTCAATCATCAAGCAAGAAAATGAACAACAAATCATGGATTTCTTGGACCGACACCCTGATGCCGAAGAATGTGAACTTACACCAGAACCTGCTACAAGACGTCCTGCAGGCTATCAACGCCTACCGGGTGAAAACCAATTTGATGGTTTCTTTTATGCCTGCCTTCGCCGCCGCTAAAACAGCCCTTATCAGCCTATTGCTCTTGCTTAGCCTAAACAGCCAAGCAGCAGAACATTTTCATATCGATAATGCCATTATCACAAAACTCGGCAATGGTTACTCACTTGATGCCACCCTCCATTACCCCCTATCTCCCCGTGTAATAGAGGCGTTAGAAAATGGTGTTCCGATAACATTTTTACAGCATTTCCAACTGACTAAACCTTTCCCCATAATAGGGAAATACACTCCCTGGGTGTGGAATGAGACGGTATGGTCAACCGTTATCGCATATGAATTACGTTATCACGCCCTATCAGAACAATATATTTTATTAACACTCGACACCCAGAAACAACGTAATTTCCCTGCTCTGGAAATGGCATTGAAAGCATTAGGTAAAGTTCACGCTTTCAGCCTACCCCCAAAACATGACATCGACCCCAACAGCATGTCACTAGAAATCCGCACTGAATTAGACATCCACGCCCTACCCACACCAATGCAACCTGGTGCACTGATCTCGGACAAATGGCAAATTGCCAGTCCATGGGTCACCGCAAATTGGCCATGAATACCTTAAAACAACTCAGTAAAAGCCCTTTACCCTATCTCGCCTTAGGCGGCTTATTACTTGTCCTGACCATTCTGCTCAGTACAGCAACCCAAGACAGTTCAAGGCTAAATGACTTATTCCTACCCATTTTCGGCCTAGGACTCCTGACATTACTGCTGTTAATTGGACTCCTCTTTAGAAGTTTATTGCGACTTTATCGAGATTTTAAAACAAAGAAGCCAGGCTCCAAACTCACTGTCCGCTTGGTCAGCTTATTTGTCTTACTTATCCTCATCTCAACCACCATTGTTTACAGCTTTTCCGTTCACTTTTTGCATCGCGGTATTAACAGTTGGTTTGATGTCGAGATAGAGCAAGCCTTAGATAATTCACTCGCATTCGGTCGAACGGCTTTTGGCGATCGAAAGCGCACATTATTAAGACAAACTAGAATGATGTCTGGCGTCCTCAGTGAAGTCCCTGTTTCTGAGTTTAATACCAACCTCCGTGATCTGACTGACCTCAGCGGCGCCATCGAACTCAGTGTTTGGACCATGGATGGACAGCTCGTGACTTCTAGTCTCCAGAATCACAATATTATCGTGCCAGATAAGCCTAATGAAGCTATTTTTAGGCAGCTAAAACAAAAAGAAGATTATATTGGGCTTGATCTCAGTGACAACGACCAATTGCAACTCCGCGCCGCTGTTCTCATCCCTAAAACTGGGCGCGGTAAAGATGAAAAAGTGTTGCACGTCCTGTTCCCGGTCAATGAACAACTCAGTGAGCTAGGAAAAACCGTACAAGACGCCTACACCAATTATAAGGAGCTCAACTATCTCCGAAAACCACTCATCAGCATTTTCACTCTGACACTCAGCCTTATCGTCTTACTCACAGTACTGGCCTCGATCTGGTTTGCTATCTGGATTTCCCGCCGCATTGTCCAGCCATTGCAAGCACTCGCGGATGGGACACAATCTGTTGCTTCCGGTAATTACAACACACAACTCACCAGCAAAGGCGACGATGAAATTGGTTTTCTTGTCCGGTCATTCAACCAAATGACCCAACGTTTAACCCGCGCACGCGATGCAACACAAGTCAGTCACCGCCTCTTAGAGCAGCAAACCAATTATCTCGGTGCTGTCCTGGGCAGCCTTTCAAGTGGCGTCATTACCATAGATGAACAACTGCTGCTCAAAACAGCCAATGTCGCCAGCAGCACTATTTTAGAAACCAACTTACAGCCACACCTAGAAATGCCCTTCAGCAAACTAGAACAGCAACATCGCCATCTGCAAAGCTTTATTCAAATGATCATCACCGAAATTAGTCACAAAATCAGCTGGTCTCAACAAATAGAATTACACGCTGGGCTGCAATTACAATCCTTAATGTGCCGTGGTACCCCCTTGCCCAATAACGCAGGATGGGTGATTGTCTTTGACGATGTTACCACCTTGATTCAAGCACAGCGCGATGCCGCATGGGGTGAAGTAGCACGCCGTCTCGCACACGAAATAAAAAACCCGCTAACCCCGATTCAATTATCTGCTGAACGACTACAAATCAAATACCTGCCACTCGTGCCAGAAGATCAAGCAGAGCAACTCAATAAGCTCACCAACACCATTATTCAACAAGTCGATGCCATGAAAGACATGGTTAACGATTTTTCAGATTACGCAAAAAGCCCCAGCTTAAAATTAGAGCCTATTTCCTTAACCGCCTTTATCCATGAAGTCATCGGCCTCTACCAAAGTCATTCCAAACACAAAATAACGTTATCTGCCCCAGTTGAGCTAATCGTTACCATCGATAGCAACCGCTTCCGGCAAGTACTTCACAACCTACTCAAAAATGCCATTGAAGCCAGTGAAGAAGCCAAGCTGCCTGTTATTATCGACATCAGCTATCGCCAAGTTGCCGACAAAGTCAAAAATTGGCTAGAGCTGACTATTCGAGATTCCGGGCCCGGTATTCCTGATACTATGATGACCACATTATTCGAACCCTATGCGACCAATAAAGTGCGGGGGACGGGCCTAGGGCTAGCCATTGTGAAAAAAATTATCGATGAACACCAAGGTACCGTCTGGACTGAAAACATAGACCCTCTCGGCGCCTGTATAATAGTTCGGTTACCGTTGGAGAAAACAACACCGTGAGTACACATGATAAACCCTATATTCTAGTCGTCGACGATGAACCCGCGATCCGTCAACTGATCCAAGACATCCTCCAAGACGAGGGCTATCATGTCACCACCGCCAAAGATGGCAACACCGCACGTGCCCATCTTGCTGAAAGGCTACCCCAACTTGTCTTATTAGACATTTGGATGCCAGACATTGATGGCATCAGCCTACTACGAGAGTTTAAACAACAAGAGCCACATCTAGCCGTTGTAATGATGTCAGGCCATGGCACCATCGAAACCGCCGTAGAAGCAACCCGTCTTGGAGCCAGTGACTTTATCGAAAAACCACTTTCAACAGCAAAGCTACTACGTGGCGTTGAAACAGCTTTAGCCAATCAACTTAAACTAGCATCAACCAAGCAACATCAAGTGCAAGAGCCCGTCGGGAAGAGTCCAGAAACTACCTTACTCCGTAAACAAGCACAGCGCGTTGCCAAGCACGCCATGCCTATTTTACTCATTGGCGAAGGTGGCACCGGAAAACGCTGTTTTGCCCATTATTTACATTCTTTAGGGTCATACGCTGAAGGTAAATTCATAGAGCTGTCGGCAGACAGCTTCCCCACCGACAGTCTCAAGCTGTCCTCCCTTGCAGAAAACAACTGCCTCTACCTCAATGATGTTTCAAAGCTTGATGAAAAAGCACAAAAACTGCTGTTACACCTCTTAGAAAATGGCAAGCTAAACTACTGCCAACTGATTTTTGCAAGTCAACATAACCTAGAAGAAAACGTCACCAACGGCCTTTTCCATGAAGCCCTATTGTATAAAATCAATAGCATTTCATTGCACATCCCAGAGCTTGTCGATCACATTGAAGATATTCCCGAATTAATTCATCACTTTGTCGATCAATACACCTCGGAGAATCAACTTCCATATCGCCACTTCACGGTTGCCGCTCAAAACCGGCTCAGAAACTACCCATGGCCCGGCAATGTCATCGAATTAAGAAACATCATTCAACGTCTGTTAGTACTGGGTGAAGGCGACGATATTGACGAAGCCGATATTGAACAAGCCCTCACGCCATCAAAAGAAGATCAAAAAACCAGCAACTCCATTAACTACGAATTACCGCTAAGAGAAGCCCGCGAACAATTCGAACGTATTTACTTACTCTACAAACTACAACAAACTACCGGTAATGTAGGTAAAGCAGCGAAACTGGCCGGCATGGAACGCACCCACCTTTATCGCAAACTCCGCTCCTTAGATATCGACACTAAACAGACTTAGGAACACATATGAAAATTCTTATTCTCGGTGCAGGTCAAGTTGGCTCCTCAGTCGCCGCCAGCCTTGCCCGTGAAGACGATGATATTACGGTTGTCGATCAAAGCAGCGAGCTGCTTGAGTGTTTGCAAGATCAGTACGATATTCGTACCGTCCAAGGAAAAGCCTCTCACCCTGACGTCCTTGCCAGAGCTGGCGCAGAAGATGCCGATTTAGTACTCGCTGTCACCAACAGCGATGAAACAAATATGATCGCCTGCCATATTTGTCACACCCTCTACCAAACGCCCACCAAAATTGCCCGGATCCGCAGCGGCGCCTATATCTCAACCCCTGAGTTATTTAGTCCAGAAAAAATAGCCATCGACATGCTGATCAGCCCAGAGCAAATTGTCACCGAATATATAGAACGTTTAGTAGAGCATCCCAACGCACTGCAAGTCCTTAATTTTGCCGATGGCAAAGTCCAGCTTGTCGCCGTCAAAGCATTCCATGGCGGCCCGCTAGTGGGTAGCCCACTCAAAGAACTACGACAGCACATACCTAAAACAGATACCCGTGTTGCCGCCATTTTTAGAGATGGTAGCCCGATCATCCCGCAAGCAGATACCATTATTGAAGCAGATGATGAAGTCTTCTTCATCGCAGCAAAAGAAGACACATTATCCGTTATGGGCGAACTATGTCGACTCGACAAACCCTATAAACGCATTATCCTTGCTGGCGGCGGCAACATCGGTGCCCGACTCGCCAAAGCACTCGAAAACGATTACCAAGTCAAAATTATCGAATCGAACCCCCAGCGAGCCGAAGCCCTATCAGAAGAACTCAGCAACAGCATCGTCTTACTCGGTGATGTCGCCAATGAAGAACTGCTCATCGAAGAAGATATTGATAACGTCGACCTATTCTGCTCCCTAACCAATGATGACGAAGCCAATATCCTATCGGCCATGCTGGCAAAACGCCTCGGCGCCAGAAAAGTCCTCTCATTAATAAACCGTGCATCTTATGTTGATCTCGTAGAAAGTGGCAGCATCGATATCGCCCTGTCTCCGCAACAAGCGACCATTGGTAGCCTACTCGCCCATATCCGCCGTGGTGATATCGTCGCCGTTCATTCATTACGCCGCGGTGCCGCAGAAGCGTTAGAAGCCATCGCCCATGGCGACAAAAAGTCCTCGCTCGTTGTTGGCCGTAGCATCCGCGAAATTAAGCTCCCTCCCGGCACAACTATCGGCGCCATCGTACGTGGCGATAATGTCGTCATCACCCACCATGACTCGGTGATAGAAGCCGGTGACCACGTGATTTTATTCCTAATCAATAAACGTTATATCACCGAAGTAGAACGTCTGTTTTCCGTCGGCATCACCTTCTTTTAAAGCAATGGCCGATATCGAAACGTTATTAAAAAACAACTTTTTGATAGCCATGCCATCCTTAAATGACCCTTTTTTTCATCAATCCGTCGTTTATCTCTGTGAACATTCAGACCAAGGGGCAGTGGGGCTCATTATTAACCGGCCAAGTAATCTCACATTAAGCGAATTACTCGATCACATTGAAATCCCCCATCAACACACCACAGCGAGCAAAACCCCTATTTTATTGGGCGGGCCTGTCGCTAAAAACCAAGGCATGGTGTTACACGATTCTCCAGACGACATTGAAACCAGTGTCGCAATTTCAGATAATATTTTCCTCAGCGGCTCAACCGACATGCTCAAATCGATCAACGACCAAGCAGGGCCAAAGAACATCCTTGTCACCCTCGGCTATGCCAGCTGGTCTGCCGGCCAATTGGAACAAGAAATTGCGCATAATGATTGGTTAAACGTCACCGCAGACGACAACATTTTATTTTACAGTTCAGGACAAACCGCTTGGCAACAAGCCGCTGCATTATTAGGGATCGATATCCGACTCATTTCTGACAACGTGGGTCACGCATGAGCCAACCTCGCACCTTACTTGGTTTTGATTTCGGCATGAAAAACATTGGCGTCGCTGTCGGTCAAGAACTCACACATACTGCCAGCCCACTCACTGTCATCAAAGCCCGAGAAGGTATTCCCAATTGGGAGCACATCCAAGCACTGCTCGATGAATGGCGACCACAGAAGCTTATCGTCGGCCTGCCCCTTAATATGGACGGCACCGAACAAGAAATGACCGCTGCCGCAAGACGGTTCGGCAATCGCTTAAATGGCCGTTTTCATCTTCCCGTCGACTGGCAAGATGAACGGCTTACGACCTTCGAAGCACTCGACCAACTTGGCATTCAGAGTAAAATGCAGTCTAATAAGCGCGATGATGTTGATCGCATCTCCGCCCAACTTATTCTTCAATCATGGTTGAACGAACAATGACAACGCCAATAGAACACATTGACATCGCACAAACACTGCAATCCATGGCCGAAGATATTCGTATCAGTCTCGGCGGCAAACAGCCCTTACTTATCGGTATTCATAGTGGTGGTGTCTGGGTTGCTAAAGCCTTAGCAGAAATATTAGGCGCCGACTTTTTTGATAGCACACTTGGTACGCTCAACATCGCCTACTACCGTGATGATTTCACCCGCATCGGCATGCATCCGCAAGTCACGCCCTCTGACCTGCCTTTTGCTGTTGATGACCGCCAGCTACTTCTCGTTGACGATGTGCTACACAGTGGTAGAACCGTGCGCGCCGCCCTCAATGAAATTTTCGATTATGGTCGGCCCGCTGCCGTCACATTAGCAGTATTAATCGAACGCGATGGCCGCGAACTACCAATCCAACCGGATATCGTCGGACAAACCATCGAACTCACCCAGAACCAACAAATAAAATTGATCAACAACCCTGGCCTAGAACTCGAATTAAAAGACCATGAGGGTCCGGCATGACACACCACCAGTTGACTGAAAATGGCCAGCTCAAACATTTCCTCACCATTGAAGGTCTCAAACGCGATCTGTTGACCGAAATCATGGATCGCGCCGAACAGTTTTCAAGCATCTCTGTTCGCCAAGTTAAAAAAGTACCCTTGCTCCGCGGCAAAACCATCATGAACCTGTTTTTTGAAAACAGTACCCGCACCAGAACCACCTTTGAGCTTGCGGCAAAAAGGCTCTCTGCTGATGTCATGAACCTCAACATCAACACTTCCGCCACCTCAAAAGGCGAAAGCCTGCTTGATACCCTGCATAATCTACAAGCCATGCACACCGATATGTTTGTCGTCAGACATAGCCAAAGTGGCGCAGCTGAATTCATTGCCCAACACGTTGCCCCCCATGTCAGTGTCATTAACGCCGGTGATGGCTGTCACGCCCACCCAACCCAAGCCATGCTCGACATGTTTACCATCCGTCGCCATAAACAGTATTTCCCTGATCTCCGCGTCGCCATTGTCGGAGACATTCTCCATTCACGCGTCGCCCGGTCACAGATCCAAGCCCTCTCCACACTCGGTGTCGGTGAAATTCGCGTCATTGGCCCAAAAACATTATTGCCTGCAAATAGCCAGACCCTTGGTGTTCATGTCTATCACGATATGGCAGCCGGGCTACAAGATGTCGATGTCATTATCACTTTAAGGCTCCAGTTTGAACGTATGCAAGGCGCATTATTACCCAGTGCAAACGAGTATTTTGCAAGCTACGGCCTTACTGAAGACAAATTAAAACTCGCCAAACCAGATGCCATCGTCATGCATCCCGGCCCGATCAATCGTGGCGTTGAAATCGCCTCAACCGTCGCCGATGGGCCACAATCCGTTATTCTCGAACAAGTCACCCATGGCATTGCTGTTCGCATGGCCGTGATGTCGATGGCACTGGGATCACGCTCAGAACAACAAGAGACCAGTGCATGAAGCTCAGCATTATCAATGGCCATCTTATCGACCCAGCCAATCAAGTCGACGCCAAACAAAACCTCTATATCGATCATGGCCGGATCATGGCCATCAGCCAACAACCCGAAGGGTTTATCGCAGACCAAACCATTGATGCCAGCAATCTCATTGTTTGCCCAGGTCTCATTGAGCTGTCGGCACACTTAAGTGAATCAGGCCAACATCATACTGCCAGCATCGCCAGCGAAACCAAAGCCGCGATTAAAGGTGGCATCACATCCCTCTGCATTCCGCCCGATCACGATCCTATTATTGACACACCAGCCACAGTCGATCTTATCGAAGATCAAGCCGCAAAAGCAGGACATGCCCATGTTTATACCATTGGCGCGCTCACACAAGGCTTACAGGGCGAATTACTCAGTGAAATGCTGGCACTCAAGCAAGCTGGTTGCCTCGGCGTCAGTAATGGCCTCAACCCCATTCAAAACACCCTCGTTTTGCGTAGAGCAATGGAATATGCCGCCACACTCGATCTCACCCTATTCATCAATGCCGCCGATCCCTGGTTACAATCCCAAGGTTGTATTCATGAAGGCATGGTCAGCTCGCGACTCGGCTTAGGGGGGATTCCTGAAGCCACAGAAACCATCGCCATCGCTCGCGACATCTCACTAATAGAGCAAACCGGCGTCAGCGCACACTTTCATAGCATTTCCAGTGGTAAAACCATTGGCATGATCAAAGATGCCCAAGACAGAGGTCTCCCCATTACCGCGGATGCCAGCCCACACCACTTACATTTAAGCGAACATGACATTGGCAATTACGACAGCCTAAGTCATGTGATGCCCCCGCTACGTAGCACGCGAGATAGAGACCAACTACAACAAGCGGTCAGAGACGGCATCATCACCGCCATCAGCTCACATCATCGACCTTTAGATAATGATGCCAAACTCGGGCCTTTCGCAGAAACCAAACCGGGAATCTCAGGCCTAGAAAGCCTACTCTCGCTCACGCTAAAATTAGTCGACGACGAAGAGCTTTCATTACAACAGGCGATCGCAAACCTGACACAACACCCCGCCCAAATTTTAGGTATCGATGCCGGACATTTATCCATCGGCGCACAAGCCGACATCTGCCTCATTAACCCGCATTCAGAATCGGAATGTCAGCCCGAACACTTCATCAGCACTGGCAAAAATAACCCCTTTAACGGCTGGCATTTTAACCATGACGTCGCTTACACCATCTTAAATGGCAATATCTCTTACCAGAAGGGATAAAAAAGCCCATCTTCATGTCATAGTAATAACTATCCCATCCTAGGAGAAATACCATGATGCTAAAAAGAACACTTCTAATCTTCGTCATCCCGTTGTTACTACTATCAACAGGCTGCGCCAGAAATTTACAAGGCGATGTCTATTCCCGCGACGACGCCAGACAAACCCAAACCGTACAATACGGCACGATTGAAGATGTTCGGTTAGTGGTCATTGAAGGTACAAAATCGCCAATAGGATCTCTCGCAGGTGCCGCAATAGGCGGTATCGCTGGTAGTGGTGTTGGTGGCGGAAAAGGCTCACAAGTCGCAGCTGTTATTGGTGCCGTTGCCGGTGGCTTAGCAGGTGCAGCAGCTGAAGAAGGCCTAACGAAATCGCAAGGTGAAGAACTTGTCATCCGTATCGCCAATAGCAATAAGATTATCGCCATTGTACAAGCCCATAATCCAAGCAGAGTCTTTTCCATTGGTGACAGAGTAAGGCTCATGACCGTTAACGGCGAAGTCCGTGTTGCCCAATAGAAGATAAACCTACGAACTTAAAGCCACATTGTCCAAAGTCCAGCATCACCCGACTCTCGGCCCATGCATCAAAACATTGGCCGAGATAAAAGGTGCTTGGACCGTTAACCAAGTAAAGCACTGTCTAGGAAGGCCATAATAACTGATGTCAAAACCACAACTTTACGCCCTCGATTTCGATGGCGTCATTTGCGATAGTGCCCTAGAAACCAGCATCACAGGCTGGAAAGCCGCCCGGCAACATTATTGGCCTAAAATGCCAGAACACATCCCGGCTGAACTGATCGAACAGTTCAAATTCGTCCGACCAGCACTCGAAACAGGCTATGAAGCCATCCTCATTGTCAGGCTATTATTTGAGGGCGTTGATCCACAAACTCTGCTCGATAACTTTTCTCATCGAATAGAAAGCCTAATCAGGCGCGATCAGATCGACACAGATAAACTCAAACAACGCTTTGGCAGCATCCGAGATCAGTGGATAGCCGATGACCTAGATAACTGGTTAACAATGAATCCGTTATTTCCCGGTATTCAAACAAAATTATCCACTATCAATAGCGAAAACTGCTTCATCATCACAACCAAACAAGAACGATTTGTTGAACAAATATTATCGGCCAATCAGATCTCAATACCACGTGAACAGATCTTTGGTCTAGAACGCAACGTCAGTAAACAACAAGTCTTAAGACAACTACAAGATGAACGCCCCAGCCACCCCATCGTCTTTTTAGAAGACCGGCTTCCAACATTAATTAATGTGATGAATGATCATGATTTAAAAGAGGTGCAATTATTACTCGCAGATTGGGGTTACAACACTGAACATGACAAGAAAAGCATCAAAAAACTGGCTATTCCATCTATTAACCTAATAGAGTTCCAATCGCTTTAAGTCCTTTCCTCACATTAGGCCTCATTTTCATTTTCGACTCGGTCATAGATATCGCTATATCTCACGATGTCATCTTCCCCCAAATAACAACCGCTCTGTACTTCTATTAACTGTAAAGGCAATTTTCCTGGGTTAGACAAGCGATGCTTTTCGCCGATGGAAATATAAACAGATTGATTTTCTGAAACGATCATTTCTTCATCTCCTTTTTGTACCAAAGCCGTTCCACTGACCACAATCCAATGCTCCGCACGATGGTGATGCATTTGCAATGACAGTGACTCCCCAGGGCTAACCTCAATATGCTTCACTTGATAGCGCGGTCCGTGATCAATCGAATCGTAACTACCCCAAGGCCTTAATACTTCACGATGATCAATATGCTCTGTACGGCCTCGTTTTTCTAACTTGGATACCAGTTTTTTGACTTCCTGAACACGACCTTTAGGTGCGATTAAAATCGCATCTTTAGTATCAACCACAACGAAATCATCCAAACCAATCGCAGCAATCAATCTATCATCGCTGTATAACAAATTACCAGTACAGTCCTCTGTTAACACGTCACCTTTTTCAACGTTTCCGTATTCATTTTTGTCTGCAAAATCCCATAGTGCGGACCAATTTCCCAAATCATTCCATTCAGAATGCAAAGGCACTAACCAAACATTTGTAGCCCGCTCCATCACCGCATAATCAATAGAATCATCTGGACATTGCTCGAAAGACGCCTTCTCTAGGAGCATTGCATTACCCTCTTCACGACGCTGTTCAAACGCTTGCTTACAACACGTTAGTATCTCTGGGTGATACTTGGCTAGTTCCGCCAAATAAACCTTGGCTTTAAACACAAACATACCCGTATTCCAAAAATAATCCCCTTCCTTCAAAAAACGTTCCGCTGTTTCTAGGTCTGGCTTCTCGATAAATTCAACAACGTCTGCTCCAGCATCTTCAACAACGCCTTCGACACGAATATAGCCAAACCCTGTATTTGCAGCTTTCGGCCGAACGCCAAACGTCACTAGCTGACCGTCAACCGCTTTTTCAATTGCTAAATCATGCGCTTCTTTTAAAGCTTCTTCATTGTCGATTTGATGATCAGCTGGCATAACCACTAATACTGGGTCTTCTGCCTGTTTCAGCGCCAGCATAGCAGCGATAGCGATAGCCGGGGCCGTATTCCTTGCAACAGGCTCTAAAATCATCGAACCATTACAATTGATCTCTTGTAATTGACGGTGAATCATAAAACGCTGCTCTTCGTTACAGATAACAATGGGGCTGTTTCCTCGGCATCCCCTTTTTATTGTCTGTTGTAACATCGAATCTTCACCATTCAATTTTAACAATTGTTTTGGTTGATGCTTTCTAGACATAGGCCATAAACGCGTACCACTACCACCCGAAAGCACTACATTAATTACGGTATTTGTATTCGTCATTGTCTTATCCTCTATAACCCTTTATTTACCAAATAACCCAACAAAGTAAGGACAGGTTTACCAGCAAATACCCTGGTAATTCTCTGTACCCTTAAAGTCATCATCTAACCCGACTAAATCGATCACAGGAATATATTTCTTAGCAAGTTTGGCGATTTTCTGTGCATAAGCACTTTTATGCGTAATCACTAACAAATCTGTTGTACGTATTAACAGCAAAATATCTAGGCATGCGTTATCACTCAACGCTTTACTCATACCCGCTTTTTGTAAACGTTCAGAATCAACATTTGGATCGTAATAAAAAACATCGTGACCCACCTTATTCAATTTCTTCATGAGTTCGACAGATGGGCTTTCACGTAAATCATCCGTATCTGGTTTAAACGTTAAACCAACAATGCCGACGTGCTTCACATTCGCTTTTTCAATCAGTTTCAAAGCATGGCTAATATGCTGATCATTACTATCGATGATATTGTTAATCAAAGGAATGACTATCCCTTGCTGCTCAGCTAAATGAGTAATACCTCGTGTATCTTTTGGCAAACAAGAACCACCAAAAGCAAAACCAGGTTTTAAGTAATACGGCGATAAATTCAGTTTGGTATCTTTAACAAAAATGTCCATCACATCATGTCCATCGACATCCATCGACTGACATAAACGACCCACTTCATTACCAAAAGACACTTTCAATGCATGCCATGTGTTATCAATATACTTAACGAATTCAGCTGCTTCTAAACTGGTATGAATCAATTCACCTTCAATCCCTTCATACAATTTAGTGGCACATTCACTACTTCGCGTATCAATCGCACCAATAACCGTTTTGGGTGGCGCATAAAAATCTTGTATTGCTGTGCTTTCTCGTAAAAATTCGGGGTTAAAACAAACGCCAAAGTCTTTACCACTTTGTTTTCCTGATGATGCTTCTAGAATAGGAATCATCACATCACGCGTCGTTTTTGGAGGGACAGTGCTACGATAAACAATCAGGTGATAATCCTCTTTATCCCGAATCGCTTCACCAATCTGTTCTGATGCTGTTTCTAAATAGCCTAACTGACAAACACCATCCGCATCCGTTGGCGTTCCAACACTAACAAAAGTGATATCTGTCTGTTTCACAGCCTCAACCGTATCGGTGATCGCAGTTAAATTACCACGACTAACACCTTTTAAAAGCAAATCACCTAAACCTTCTTCTACAATGGGCGATTGGCCTAAATTAAGTATAGATACTTTAGTTTCATCAGGGTCGACACCAATAACGCGATGTCCTCGTTCAGAAAAACAGGCTGTTGATACAGCACCTACATAACCCAAACCTAAAATACTGATACTTGGCTTTTCAACCTCAACCATAGGGTGTCCGCTAAGAAAAGTATCATTTGGTTTTAATCCATTTTCATTAAACATATTTCTATCCTCATATGACATGCTCGAATAATTAGTGAATGCATCGGCACTCTGTTACAAATATCGCAATGGCTATGCCATACAAGATAAAAATGGTTATTTACACATAAAATCATGCGTTTACACGTATCTAACCCCCACTCCAAAATAGAGGAAGCACACCGAATTCGCATAATAATTCGCATTATGCGAATTATTATGCGAAAAACCAGCGGCGCCGTACAAAAAAAACGCCTTTAATGACGATTAACTTCCTCAAAAACAGTATCTTAGAGAGAACCCTCTTTCTCTGGCATACCCCTTGCGTTAACCCATATATAAATAAGGTATTCAAACCCTATAACTCACTTTTTTAGGGATAACAAAATGAAGATAACAAGAGAAAAAGCCAGCCAACGAAGACATCATCGTGTACAAACACCTTTGACCATTCGTGTTGATAACAAAAACTATAAAGCCTCGGATTGGGGCTTGGGTGGGTTTCGTCTCGAAAACTGGGAACGGACTGATTTAGTAGCAGGAACAGATATCAAATATCATTTCAAATTGCCTTTCCAGGGTTTTGAAATAACTTTTCAAGGCACGGCTAAAACCGTCTCGATCAACCAAGAGTTAAAACAACTCACAGCGCAATTTTCCGATCTCTCAGAACGACAACAAGAGCTCCTTTCTCACTTTATAGAAGAGCTCATTCGGGGCTCTATGACCTCTGTTGCCGATACTATTTTGCGTATAGATTCACCCGTCACACCTGTTTCAACTAAACCAGATCCAAGCCCAGCAGCCGAAGTACCTGTAGCGCGCTGGAGAACCAAAATGGTCCTAATGAGCGGGCTTTATTTCTCAGTGGGTCTGAGCTTGTTCGTTTATATCACCTTTACCCTATACACTAACTTCTTTAGCATAGAAGTGGAGTCAGGGGTCGTTTCCGCACCTATTGAACGTATTTTTTCAACCACCGATGGCCGTATCCAAAAAGTGGCCGTCATCGTTGACACTCTCGTTCCTCAAGGTACAGCCCTGATACAAATTCAAGATGCGAAAGTAGAAGAACAAATTGCCTTGGCTCAAATTGGCATTGAACGAGATAGGGCGCTATTAGAATCTCGCCGTGAAGAACTCGCTCTCGAACAAGAAAAACTGGTCGACTACCGCATTTTTGTTGAAAAAAACATACAAAAGGCTCAAATATTAGTTGAGTCATTAACAGCCCAAGAACGCCTTGCACAAAAAGATGTTAAGCGCCATTACAAGCTCATCAATTCAGGTGTAGTATCTAAAAAACAACTTGATGTAGCAATACGTCTACAAACTGCACTTTCTGGCGAATTAAAGCTCGCTAAAGTCACTTTAGACAAACAAAAATATAATCTCAAAACGGTTGGCAATGGCCGCTACTTCACCGGAGGACGCTTTGAAGGGCAAGTAAAAGAACTTAAAGTCGAGGTCAATCGATTAAAACAAGAAGTCACACATACTACACAAGCTCTGCTCGCGCTATATCAACGAAGAGAAAGCCTAACCGTAAATGCCTCAAGCCCAGGCAGAATTGTACAAGTTATTAAATCCAATGGCAGCAGTACCAAACGTGGAGAAACCATCGCTTTATTTGAACGAGATGAGCGCCGAATTGTTGATGTTTATCTAACGCAAGATGAAGTCATTGGTGTCAAACTATTTCAGCGTGCTCGTATCTACTTCCCATCCCTTGATAGCCTGGCTGCCGGGCGAGTGATTGCAATTGACCGTACCGAAGGCTTTTTACATGAAAGAGAAAGCCGATATAGCTGGAGAGCAAGTGCAGAGCGTACAGCAAAAGTGACGCTTGCCTTCACCGACTTAAACAAAGAACAAATACGCCAACAATATAAACCAGGGCTACCAGCCATCATTATTTTCCCAAGCCACGCTGCAGGTACGCTTGGTGACTTCATTCGCTCATTTAAGTCACATACCAGATCAGAAACAAACATGCGTGATATCCCACCTAGCAAACCCAATAACCAACAGATCTAGAGTGGCCATGACCTCTCAATCTAAACCCCTTTCATTAGTGAGCGGCGAGCCAGTCATTCAAAAACCGAAGAAGTGGACCTTTATTTCCATCTACAAACTATTCCTCTATTTTGGCTTTTGTTTTCTAGCTGCGACTCAAATACCCAATAATGTCTGGGATGATGAATTAAAACATTTTACGATTATTCTCGGCACCCTCGGTATCTGGCGATATTCTTGGTGGTCTGTGCATGTAGTGCGATCAGAAATTTACCTTCACAGAGTCTTTCCCGTACTACGCCAAAAAGCAAATGCAATTTGGCAAAAAGGGTGGCGACCGCCACACATGCATTTCATGATGACCACTTATCTCGAACGTCGCGATACCACAGAACGCGTGATACAAAGCATTTGCAGGGAAGTTCGTTCAAGCGGCATGAAGGCGACGCTTTGGCTAGGTTCAGGTGATAGCTACGACGAAAAAATTATCAGTCGCTATTTACGTCAATATGCTCAGGATCTAGACCTAGAGTTTGTCATGGTTCGTCAAAACCAACCTGGCAAACGCCTCGCCATAGGCTTAGTCCTGCGTGCCATGTCTAGACGAGGAATTCACCCAAATGACATGATTGTTTTTATGGATGGCGATGCCATCCTCGCGCCAGGTATTCTGGAAAAATGCTTACCGTTGTTTGCAGATGATCCACAACTACAGGCCGTTACAACGGATGAAGATGTCCTCTGCTTTGGGCCGAAATGGATGCAAACCTGGTTAACCATGCGCTTTGCTCAACGACGCATTGCCATGCAATCCCATTCATTATCAAAAAAAGTATTGACCTTGACCGGGCGGATGTCGGTATTTCGAGCCAACCACCTAACACGCCATGAATTTATCAGGGTACTTGAAGCTGACCATCTAGAACATTGGTTATGGGGTAAATTTCGCTTCCTAAGTGGCGATGATAAAAGCACCTGGTATTACATGTTAAAACAGGATGCCAAAATGCTTTACGTGCCAGATGCCCTTGTCTACACCGTCGAAGAGGTTGAAGGATCCGGTATTGAAAGAATGACCCAGAACTTCAGACGATGGTCGGGCAATATGCTACGTAATGGTACGCGTGCATTAAAGCTTGGCCCAAGAAAAGTCGGCTTTTTTATCTGGTGGTGTGTACTTGATCAACGGATTGCAATGTGGACCATGCTTGTCAGCCCTATCGTTGCCCTTAATGTCAGCTTGCTCGTAGAACCTAGCTACATTCTCTCTTATATCTTATGGGTCGCAATCTCGAGAATGGCACTGTCTTTATTTCTTTATCGTTACTGCGACCAAATCTATATGTGGTTTCCGTGGATCCTTTACGTCAATCAACTACTCAATGCTTCTGTAAAGGTCTACTGCATTTTCCGGCTGTCGAAACAGCGCTGGACAAATCGGGGCGATCAATCATCAGGCTTTAACGAAAGTTGGACCGAGCAAGTCCGAAACTGGATGGCGAGTTACGTTACCACTGTTTGGGTTTTCGCATTAATTTTTGGTGTAGCACTTTATACATCAATATTATTGCCGACTTCGTGGCAATCCGTGATGGCGTTTTTAGCGCCTATTTAATCAATACTATTTTAAATAATGCTGATACCGCTATGCGCGAAAGCTAATTAAGGAGGCGACCATGTTAAATTACATTGCTATTTTAGGGTTTGCTCAAACACCACCAGAACGCAACGAAGCGATGGCTTTTAAGGCTGGACAAGAACTCGCTAGCCTTGGTTTCGGTATTGCCGCTGGCAATTTATTCGGTACACTCAAACAAGCTTTTAATGGTGCGAAGCAAAATCGAGGGATCACCCTCGCTATCATTGAACAAGCTCAAATTTTTTATGGTCATCAAAATTGTGACATTTTAGAAATTGTCCCAAGCATAAAGATGAAACATGCCATGATTGCTGACTTATGCTGTGGCGCACTTGTGATAGGCGGCGGCTCTGGTACCTTAAAGGTAGTCCAACAGTTTCTCGCACGAGACAAGCCCGTTGTTGCAATAGAAAATACCAGCGGCATCACCAATAACGAGTTACGCCAGACAACACTCAGCACAAAAGTGAAACTATACCCTGATCTTAATTCAGCAATTCATCAAGACATTAAATTCTGGGCTCAGCCATGCCAAGATTATGGTTGAAATTTACTGCCAGCTTTTCTGTTTTCGGTAAATAGTTGAAGGGCTCACATTCAGTAATGCAGCAGCTTTAGGTATATTGCCATCACAAACCACTATCGCATTTTCTATCGCCTCTTTTTCCACCTCACATAATGGTGAAATATCTGTTAAATCACCAGGCACCCTCGGTGTATGTGTAGGTTCTTCAGCTGCATCTGCAGCAGAGGGTTTACCCGAAAGACGATCCAAGTCACCCTGCAATGCTTGATTCAGCACCTCTGCTGTTACTTGTGGCCCATCATTTAACACAACAATGCTATGTAATAAGTTCTCTAACTGCCTGACATTTCCCGGCCAGCGGAAAGCCAGCAGTAATGCTCTGGCTTCTTCACTAAAACCCTCAAAATCTTTTCCTTCTCGAGCGCTAAGTTGCTTAAGGAAATGGTCTGCAAGCAATAAGATGTCTTCTCCTCGCTTTCTAAGCGGTGGCAGCTCTATCGAAATAACATTTAATCGATAATATAAATCTTCTCTAAACTCGCCTGCATTAACGGCATCAGAAAGCCTTGTCGATGATGCTGTTACGATTTGTGCATGAAAAGGTTGTGCAGTATGGCTACCCAAAGGCGCATATTCTCTCTCTTGTATAACACGCAACAACTTTGCCTGTAATGGGGGAGGCAAGGTAGTGACTTCATCTAAAAACAACGTCCCTTCACCCGCAGTTGCAAACAAGCCAGGTTGATTTCCAATCGCCCCCGTAAAAGCCCCTTTGTTATGGCCGAACAACTCGGATTCCATTAAGTTTTCTGTGAAATTCGCACAATTGACCGCAATAAAAGGCTGCGACTTCCTAAAGCTTTCTATGTGACAGGCTCGTGCCACCAGTTCTTTCCCTGTTCCCGTCTCACCGGTAATAAAAACCGGTATATTCGCCGTAGCTGCTTTACTCACACGCTCAAAGACAAGGTGCATTGATGCGTCCGAACCTAACATGCCATGAACGTGAGAATGTCCTTCATCAGATTTATCATCTGATGATACTGGTGGCAATACCGAGTTTAATGCTTTTCTGACAATAAACCTGAGTTCATCGTTGTCCCAAGGTTTACTGATATATTGCTCGATAACGTGCTCGTTGAAAGCATCTGCTACCGCATCAAAATCATGATAAGCACTTAACAAGATGCTCGGCACCTCAGGCCATAACGCCTTCATTGCCTTTAACATTTCGCTACCCGCCATCCCCGTCATACGCTGATCCGAGATAACCAGATCAGGTCGATTATTTTCTGCATATTCCAACGCCAACGCCGGCGAAGAAAAATGCGCAATATTCAAACCCAAGCGATGCAAGCACCGAACCAAAGCTGACACAATTTCTGGCTCATCATCGACAATCAAGATAGTTGCCAGCACTTTATCCATTGCCATCCTTTGCTATCCTTTGCTATCCTTTAACCGGTTAGCTAAAAACACATACTTGTAAAAGTCCGTTTCTCGATGGAAACCATTATCTTAGCAATCACCTTATCACTCAACTCCTTGTTGCGCCACAAAATAATTTTACCATCCGGCTTATACACATCCCTCGAGAGTATCATGCCTTCCTCTAAATAATCTGCCACCAGCAATCTATCTACCGCCTTGCCCTCTGACAAATTTCCATGATGAAGTTGTTCAAAGAAACTTAACATTAGCGGCTCATCGAACCGGTTACCGGCTTTAGCCCGTAATGCTTTATCAAGCTCATCACCTGATAAAGGTTCACGGCCATATGAGCCTGACGACAATTCATCATAGTAACTGGCTAAGCCAATAAGCTGTGCACCAAAAGGAATCTCATCACCGCAAAGTCGATCTGGAAACCCTTTACCATCAAAGCTTTCATGATGATGCCTTATATACAAAGCCACCTCATGCAAATATTCAACAGCTAATAATGTCGATTCTCCTATTTTGCTATGCCTTTCATAAATGACTTGTTCTATTTTTTATCATTTTTTCATAGGCAATGTCCATTAAATGATCTGGTAAACCAATTTTGCCTATATCATGCAAAATAGCAGCAAAATAAATTTGCTCTCCTCTTTCAGCATCAAGCTCTAGCGCGTTAACCATCTTCTGACAAATAGCTGCCACTCGCCGGCCATGACCTGACGTATTTTCGCTGCGCCTTTCTAATAAACCAGCAAATATTTCTACTGAATTATGGTAAGACTGCTTGAGTTTTTATGCGTTATTTGCAATGATTGGGTCCGAACAAGCACCTTTCCCTCTAAACGTTCATTTAAAGCTTTTCAACTCCTCATTTTGTCTCTGAGTCAACGGCTCTAAACGCCGGCTCTCCTTTCCCAGCAACTTAACATGCAAAGCCTGGTGTAAAGTCTGCTTTAAGTCATCATTGTCCCAAGGCTTAGCAATATAGCTAAAAATTTTGCCTTTGTTTATAGCAGCAATCGTTGAATCAAGATCTGAATAACCCGTCAATAAAATACGAACGACATCGGGGTACTCACCTTTAACCTGCTCCAAAAATACCGCACCATCCATTTCTGGCATTCTCATATCTCAAACGACCAAATCCACCTGCTCAGCTTCCAGCACATCCAACCCTTCAAGACCGCTCGCCGCCGTAAGAATATGCCACCCCGTGTTTCTACAAGCACGTTTTAATGACTGTAAAACAGCTTCCCCATCATCAACAAATAATACCGTGTGCACGTTGTTCACTCCCTAACCCATCATTCTGACTTTCAAACAGCAATACCTGTCGAAGTGCCACCCAATTCACTGCCCTTTGCCCATCAAACACAATGATAAAGGGCGAAATATCCAAGCCAGACTTTCCATGCCCAACATCAGCACTGCCATCATGCAAAATATATTGCTCTTTATTTTCTTTCTTCTCTCCACCAAAATCAGCAGCCAAAGCTAGCCTAAATAGCTCAAGGATCATCATTAAATCTACGTCTGAAAATGTATTGGCCACAACCAGGTTAACGCCGCTTAACCCGGCCTCCGCATTAAATACCTCGCCATGCGTCATCACCAACAGCTCACTAGGTAATACTTCCCAAGCAGATAAAAACGGTTGCCTTAAAATGCCTAGCGTCGCGAGTAAAGCCGCTATATCTATCATCGGTACAAAACGTGGGCCACCATAGTCCAATAATGGCGCCAAATGAATTGATAACCTTAACATTCTAGCCAAACATGCTGTCTTATCCGGTACCTTCGCAGCAACATCACCTTCACTAAGTGCAACAGCCATTGCAAGCCGGGCAGGTAAATTCCAATGCTGACAAATAAGCCCACCGACCTCGTGATGGTCAAGGCCTAATTCAGCAAATTCGTTATGTTCTAATATCGACGTATTACTTAACGCTGCTGTATATTCTTTTGGGAAGCTATGCGCTAACACACACATGCCTAAACGGTGAATAATACCCAGCGTAAATGCATCGCCATTTATTTGCTCATCACCGGTCAGCGCGGCTAATGTGGCATTTAAACCAGCCACCGCCATACTATGTTGCCAAAATCTATCCTGGTCGAAAATATCCCATATGCCTGCTTCTTCGAACTGCTGCACAATGACAAAACTCATAACAAGGTTTTTCAAATCCGTTAACCCCAGCATAACAATCGCCTCATTGAGTGACGAGACCTGCTGCTTAAAACCAAAAAATGGCGAATTCGCGATCCGTAATAGCCGTGTCGTCATCCCTATCTCGGTTTCCAATACCCTCACAATACTATTGATATCTGGGTTATCTTGCTCAATAAGATCTGTTAACTGGATGATAATGGCTGGTAATAGCTGGTAATGGCTCGATATTACTCAGATTTTTTAACAGTTCTTGTTTTTTATCTTGCTCTGACACTACGAGCCCTCTGACACCAAAATGACAATGGCCCCTCGAACTTCTGCATCAAAACTAAATAAAACAACCTGCAGCCGCCCTGAAGCCCCCCCATCGATTTTTTTAGAAGCCTCTTTTTGTACTGGCTCCTGCAATAATCCATGAATCTGATTAGCGACATCAACCGGAAAAACATCATTTATATCGCTCCCCAGCACCGTCTTATTCTCTAGCTGGTTAAGAAAGCCAGAATTGGCCATAACAATTTGCCCTGAAAGATCGAGAGCAACAAAAGGTAAAGGAATATGCTGCACTACTTCCTGAATCAAACGTAATAAATAAGTCCTATTCTCAACGACAGCTTCTAGCTCACTATTTAGTCGAACCAACGTATCATTTTGAAATTGGTTTCTGTGAAATAATGCTTCATTAAGTTGTTGCAGCTCATAATGTTCAAAGCTTTGTCGAAGGGTACCTTTCAGTTCATTACTATCCCAGGGCTTTGATAAAAAGCGATACACTTCACCTTCATTAATCGACTCTAATATTGCTGAGACTTCGGTATAACCAGATAAGACAAGACGTATAATAGAGGGGTACTTTTCCTTGATTTGTTGCAACAAATCATTCCCATTAACATCTGGCATCCGCTGATCAACCAGAGCAACCTGAACGGGTTCTGTTACCAATAATGCTAATGCTTCTGATGCCGACCCAGCGGTTAAAACACGATACCCCTCAACACGCAACAGCCTTTGTAAAGATCGTAATGTCGTACTATCATCATCAATACATAACAATGTTCTTTCTATCATTAATCAACTACCTTTAGCGTGTTTACGGTTAGACATATCGGCAGCGTTAAACGAAAAACAGTCCCTTTGCCCACCTCACTTGAAACAGCAATTATGCCACCATGGCTATCTATCACATTTTGTACCATATGAAGGCCTAATCCTGTTCCTTTACCGACGTCTTTTGTCGTAAAAAAGGGGTCAAAGATTTTGTTTACGATATGTTCAGGCACCCCTGGCCCCGTGTCTTCAATCGTAATCCAAACGCTGGCACTATCTGTATCTTTACCTGTACGAACAGTAATCACGCCCGTAGACTCGATCGCTTGTGCTGCATTGATTAATAAATTAAGAAACGCCTGCCCTAACTTTCCCCCATTGCACAAGACTGAAGGAATATCACCAAACTCTTTTTTAACGTCGGCCTTATATTTAAGCTCATTCCAAGCAAAATTAATGGTCTTGTCGAGGAGCTGATTAATATCTTCTTTAACTAATTCTGGGCCATCTATATGCGAAAAGTCTGACAAATCAGCAACGATACATTTGAGCCGATGTGCACCTTCAATCGAATCCGCCATTAATTGATCAATATCAGATAAAATAAAAGCCAAATCGACTTGTTTTTTTAATTGCTCAAGCTCTCGGGTCACTTCTTCTCCAGAGCTACCAGCTTTTGACATCAATTCAATACATTCTGCTTGTTTGGATAAAATCTGTTGTATCGCTTCCAGGTATTCATTTAATGAACCTAAATTACTAGAAATAAATCCAACCGGATTATTAATTTCATGCGCAATGCCAGCAGCCAATTGACCCACCGCAGCCATCTTTTCTGATTGAACTAATTGAGAACGGGTTTGTTGCAGCTCCTCTACTTTTTTTTGTAACTGCTCTTTTTGTTCAACAACTTCATCACTATAAGATTTCAAACCTTTATTGCTCAAATAAAGCGCTAAACTTTTATCTTCCAATAATTGCTCTGCAGCCCTGCGAGCTTTCCGCTCTCGTTCGATCCTTTTTTGCAATAGTTCTAACTCACTCATACAGCCTAATCCGTAAGTAAAGTCACTAAAAAACGTTCTGTTTGGCCGTTCTTTTCACCCAGCTCTTCCCTGTGGACATCTATCGTTTGAGAAAAATAATCAGCACACCCTAAGATGAGGCCTTCAGCAACGTCGCCCATACCGCGAGGGGAATGATAGATCATCTCTAACTGCGAATCACTGATCCGGCGATACTCAAAATCAGGTGGCTTTGCATCCGGATAAAGCTTCTTGACCTCAACATGAATGACATCGTCAAGTTTTTCCAACAGACTGAAAGCTGAATCAATCCCTGCAAGCCAAAGAGGGTATGCCTCGGACAAAACGCCAAATAAATATTGGCCAAACGCTTTTGCCAAGTCTTCTACCGCAATGGCTGATTTTTCACTTAAAATAACCACCATCGTGATCAGCTCATCATGATCATACGTCCCGACTGCTGTATAAGCCCCTTCATTTGGTAAATTAGCACTGGAAATAACGTCTTCAAGTATTTCCATGCCGAACTTTTCTTCCACCAAATCAAGAAATGCCGTAAAAATGATACCCTTCATACCATGCCCCTTACCCTAAGATAGTTTCCAAGCTTATAAGAGGAAACGGTTCTTTACCCAGATGCTTGTCACAAACAAATCGAATATAGCATGTTACTTTGGCCAATTAATGCAACAACCGAATAGAAAGCCACTGAACTTATCCCTAAGCAAAGTGATTTCAGTACTTTAACTTAAAACTTCACCTCAATACCGGTGCCCCAACCATACTGATCGCCACGACTACCAATCAAAGAAACCCGCTTATTAATCTCGTAATCTAACTGCAGATGGTACTCACGATCGGTATTAACCTCCCATTCGAATTACGCTCGATTCGTTAACTGTAGCTCACTGCTCAAACCCAGGCGACCATGCCCTTCACTATCCAGTCGAAAGTCAGCCTCAATCAATAACGGCAATAAATAATGTGCACCGACGACGGCTATGTTATCGACATCATCACCTTCACGCTCAAACTGACCATCGACATAAAGTTCAAAAAAGCGATTAAAGCTACGCTCATAAACGGCTTCAATTTCATATTCACCTTCATAATTCCAGTCATATTCAACATTGACCGCATTACGCGTATTCTCAGCCCGCAGTTCACCACCAGAAAAATGACTTTGCACGGCTGTATCAGCAAAATAATACCAATGTCGAACTGAATACACATTCGACAAATAACCCTTATCAAGCTGTGTGCTAGCCTCATAACTGACAACGCGTGTCATGCCGTATTTCATATGGTAAAGATTATGACAGTGGAAAACCAATCCTTTTCTTCATTCGCTAAAAATTCAATCGTCACCGTCTGCATTCCTGGCACGCTCACCGTATGCTTGAGCGGAGAACGGTCACCTTGGCCATTTAACACCCGAAAGAAATGCCCATGAAGGTGGATTGGATGAGCCATCATCGTTTTATTTTCCAGCACAAACTGCACCGTCTCACCTTGGCGAATCATGATCTGGCTACTCTTACTCAGCACTTTATTATTAAATGACCAAGCATAGCGTTCCATATCACCTGTCAGCGCTAAATGATCCCGTCCTTTTTGGATTGGCAGGGTTAAAGTGCGTTGGTGAAAGCGAACGCAACAATTCATATTCCATCATCTGAGTTGCTGAGACCTTGCTCTCAGCCATACTATAGCCCGTACCATCTTGTGATGTCGCTCTAAATTCATATGCCCCTCCGTCCGGCACTGTCACAATCACATCATAGGTTTCAGCAATTGCCAATCGTTGACGCACCACATCAAAAGGCATCACATCGACGCCATCTGCCGCCACAATCGTCATCGGACCACCAGCATAAGCCACATTGAAGTAGCTTGATGCCCCAGCATTAATCAACCGCAACCGAACTGTCTCACCCACTTTAATATTAGGGAGAGCAAACGTTCTTTGTCCATTTGCCAAAAAAGCATCATAGCCAACATCCGAAATATCCATCGGGCCCATTCGCATCAACGCGCCATCTAATCGATGCTTAATCGCCTTTGACCCGGACTGAATCACTTTAGCCCAAGACTGCACACTGTCCTTTTTTAAAGCGTAATAATCATCTGACTTTTTAAGGTTATGCATCACCTGATTCGGGTCTTCATCAGTCCAATCAGACAACACCACACTTTTCCTGTAAACCAGTGTGAGAGTGATACCAATAAGTACCATGGTGAATGACTGGGTATTCATAAGTAAGTGAGGCGCCCGCAGCAATCGGCGGCGCCGTCAAATAAGGAACACCATCTTGATCATTCGGCAATAAAACCCCGTGCCAATGCACCGAGGTTTCAACATCCAACTTATTGTGAAATGTCACACGTAAGGTATCACCGACGGTCGCTTCAAGTGTCAGCGCAGGCAACGTGCCACCCACCGTCATGGATTGAATCGACTGACCCGTAAAATTAACGGTTTTGTAGTCAACATCAAGCTCATATTCAATCACTTCCGCCCACACCGCACTGGTGCTAAACAGCATCACCATCAACCACACCATTTTAATCATGTTATTCATCTTTTTTCCTTCCCGAATACCAAAACAGCCATGCCACGCAAAAGACACAGACTCAATACTAGGAAAGGGCTTATAAACGAAAACACTGAGTAGTTAAGACAATACTAGGAGGAGGGGGGGGGGAGAAGCCGCGTCCCAAACTGATCGAACAGTTACTTCAAGAAAAGCGTCCGCTTTAAGCAACTCAGAACCATAGCCTGAAGCCGTTAATTCATCACTTTTAAAATCTGTTTTTTGGAAAAAAGAATCATGCTGAATAAGCGGCACATCAAGGCCAGCACAGTCCTGAAGAAGCATGACATCCGAAGTCTGCTGACCTTGATGATCAGTACAAGGGTGTACATCAGATTGAATAACAACTGTTTCGTGTCCACAGTCAGGCATTGCACATGCCAAATAAGGTATACACACAAGAATTATGAGCAACTGAGTTGAAATTTTTCTCATCAACTAAGCCAAAACCACTTCATTAATACCGACGCAATAATAGACATCATAACCCTGATATCGTTCATGGCAAAGGCGTGGGTTTAGAGAGCGAATCGCTCAGTATCAACAACAAGAATGAGCTTTGGACAATGGGCTGAAAAGCACATTAAAAAAATAATGGCGGAGCGGACGGGACTCGAACCCGCGACCTCCGGCGTGACAGGCCAGCATTCTAACCAGCTGAACTACCGCTCCGCACTGACTTACTCGCCAAAGAGCTTGGCAAACAAGAAGCGAGGAGAATACAGTAATTATGATCCACGTGAAACATTAATTTACTGAAGCTACCAAAACAGCCATTTTTATACCTACCTCCCAAAATTGAAACATCCAACTCACTAACACAACAAAATTGTCGCTATACTGATATAAAAAAAGGGAATTTATGGATAACTCAAGGGAATTTATGGGTAACTCAAACGAACAAGAAAACAATTTGTATAAAAGGATTCAAAGACTTAATACCGAGCTGACCCACTCTAAGATGGAGTCGGAAAACTACGCCAACGAACTTTCACAAAGTGAAGAACGGTTCGCCCCTGCCATGCAAGGCGCAAAGGATGGGGTGTGGGATTGGAACCTCGAAACAGATGAAGTTTATTATTCTCCTCGCTGGAAAAGCATGCTTGGCTATGATGAAAACGAGCTTAAAAACACGCTCGCTACTTGGGAAATGCTCGTCCATATCAAAGACAAAGACTACGCCTTAGAACAGGTTAAAAATTGTATTTCAGGCGATGAAGGTGCCTTCGAAGTTGAGATGCGTATGCATCATAAAAAAGGCCACATTGTTCATGTTTTGTCCCGAGCCATTTTAGTTCGACACCGGCAAGACAATAAACCGATTCGCTTAGTTGGCACCCATGTCGACATAACAGAACGCAAAAAAACAGCAGTCTTGTGTGACAAACACGCCGAAGTTTTAGAAATGATAGCAATAGGTCGCAAGGCTACCGACATCTATAATGCGATTGCCTTAATGTATGAAGAACGCCACTCAGGCTTACGCTGCTCAGTGCTTGAACTCCATGGTAATAAACTGCTACTCGGTGGTGCACCTAGTCTACCAGCAGCCTATTGTGGAGCCATAAACGGCATCGAGTTTGGCCCTGATGTCATCTCCTGTGGTACCTCAACTTATACTGGCCAACGCGTCATTGTCGACAACATTGAAACAGATCCAAAATGGGCAAAAATCAAAGATTTTGCACTGCCACATAGCATGAAATGCTGCTGGTCACACCCCATTAAAAACTCATCTGGTAAGGTCCTCGGCGCTTTTGGTATGTATTACAATCACACCGCATTTCCAAATGAAGAAGAATCAAAAGATCTCAGTTCTGCAGCTCACCTTGCCAGTATCGTGATGGAGCGAGATCAAGCTCAAAAACTGATACGTACCTTAGCCTATACCGATGAGCTAACCCAATTACCGAGCCGTGCTTTTTTTTATCAAACCCTTGAAAAAACAATCGACGCTGCTAATCGATACGATCGGCATTTCGGCGTCCTCTATCTAGATTTAGATAACTTTAAAGACATTAATGACAGCCTCGGTCATAACGCCGGGGATCAGCTACTCAAAGCGGTTGCCACGCGTTTAAAAGCCACCTGCCGCGAAATAGACTTTGTTGCACGACTCAGTGGCGATGAGTTCTGCATTATTGCAGAGGGAAGTGATGATTACTCCACCACTGAAGTAGCAAAACGTTGTCTTAAAGCCATCGCCCAACCCTTAGAACTTCATGCCAGAAATATCACACCAGCCTGCAGCATCGGCATTGCCCACTACCCTGATGACGGCTCAGATATACCGGCCTTATTAAAAGCAGCAGACATCTCTCTTTATGCCGCTAAAGAAAATGGCAAAAATCAATATTCGTTCTACAATCCAGAATTGAGCCAAAAAGCAGAGTATCGCTTCAAGGTTGAACACCGCCTCCGAGAAGCCATAGAAAAACATCAGCTAACGCTAGTATATCAGCCCAAAGTTAATGTCTATACAGGAGACATTATTGGCGTCGAAGCATTATCACGTTGGCATCACCCTGAATTAGGCCATATACCTCCGATTGACTTTGCCCCCACCGCAGAAAAGATCGGGATGATAAAGCCCTTGACCGAATGGGTATTAATGACCGCTTGTAATCAACTAACAGAATGGGAGAAACAAGGCTTTCACAACCTCCGCATGGCCGTTAATATTTCACCCAGCCACTTCCTCGATAAAGCATTAGTGCCCGTCATAAAACAGACCTTTGAAAAAACGGGCATAAACCCAGAAAATTTAATATTAGAAGTCACCGAAAGCGTCACTCAAACAGATGAACGTAACCTCGCTATTTTTAAAGATCTAAAAGACCTCGGCATACAATTAGCCATTGATGATTTTGGGACGGGCTATTCATCTTTTGCTTCCTTAAAACACCTCAATGTCGACTATTTAAAAATCGACAAATACTTCATTAATGACATGATAGAAAACGAAAAAGCACACATACTCGTTAAATCTATGATCAATATGGGTAGCGAATTAGGCTACGAAATCATCGCTGAAGGTGTCGAAACATCAGAACAACTTACTCACCTCAAAGAGCTGGGCTGCATAAACGTACAGGGTTATTTATTTAGCAAACCTGCCAGCGCTGACGAAATATCAAACTTACTCAGAAATGGCTTATAAAACAATGGCCCATAGCCACCCCTCCTATCTTAGCGGTAATAACAACAGAAAACCCCCACTTTTTATACCAATTCCTCCGCGCTCTTCTTAAAAACAAAAAAGGTCCTTTTCAAGGTTTCTTTGCCACTGAGAAATCTAACCCAGTATTGCAAGAACCTAATTAAAGGTATATAAACGTAAATAAGTACATTTTCCTTTTAATCACGCAATAGGCTGTTATAGCCGGGGGAGTACGTATCATGGTTAAACATTATTATGTTGCAGATGATCTTGATGACCTAGAACAAGTTGAACACGAACTTGAATCTATCGGTATCAAAGAGTCGCAAATACACGTCCTAAGTGAAAGTCGGGCTGACGTCGAAAACCACCACTTACACACCGTCAATTCCTTCTTCCAACAAGACGTCGTTCACTCGGCCGAAGTCGGCGCAGTCGTTGGTGTAGTGGGTGCGCTCTTCGTTTTATTCCTCGCCAACTTAATGGGCTGGACAGCAAGCGCAGCAGGTTGGCTACCGTTTGTGTTCTTAGCGCTCGTTATACTTGGGTTTTGCACCTGGGAAGGCGGCTTGATTGGCATACAAAAACCCAACATCAACTACGCCCCATTCAAAAAGGCGCTACAAGCAGGCAAGCACATCCTGTTAATTGACAATAATAAACAACAAGATTCAGCAGTGAAAAACATTATTGACGCCCATCCAAACATTCAACTGGCCGGCACCAGTGAATCAAGCTGGGGCGTTAAATTAAAATCATCCATGTGATGATAGCTTTCAGACGTTAGGCAGAAAATACAAAAGCCGATAGTCCAATAAGCTATCGGCCCTTTGTCGTCCAAAAAAAGGGCTCAACCACTTCTGAGCAGCGAAGCCCCCCCTGTTTGTAACGGTCACTTATTGTTAATAAAGCGCAGTTAAAGACATTGAGCTTACCCCAGATTGGTGTACTCTAAACCCAATATACGTTTTGTCATTTATTCAATAGCTGGCTCAGCGTCATTTCGCCACGATAGGGAACGAAAATGACAACTCCAGCACGCATTCGCTACCAAACCATTGAATTCAATAATATCGACATTCATCTCTGTACGCTACGCGATAAACAACAGTTTAGCGATCCAGAAGGCATCGCCGAAGGCCTTGGCATCTCATCGGCCACTTGGCCGCTTTTTGGCGTCATATGGCCATCAAGCATGGTGCTCGCTCACTACCTTGCCGATTATGACACCGCAGGAAAACACATATTGGAAGTCGGCTGCGGCATGGCACTATCGAGCCTCCTGCTAAACGCACAAAATGCCGATATTACCGCAACGGATTACCACCCCGAAGTCGGCGTTTTCTTACAACGCAACACACTGCTCAATGACGGGAAAGACATCAACTTTGAACGGACTGACTGGGCAGATAAAACCGACACCCTCGGCCTTTTGACTTAATCATTGGCAGTGACTTACTTTACGAAGACGAACATACAAAATTATTAGCTGACTTTATGGCCCGGCATGCTAGCAAGCAATGTGAAGTTATTATCGTCGACCCAGGCAGAGGCCGAAAGAACAAGCTCGGCGTACTCATGGAAGAATATGGCTTTAAATACACCCAACTTGAAGCCGAACATGTCGATTATCTTGATCAACCGTTTAAAGGACGTATTCTCAAGTTTCGGCGTGGTTTAGCGTAATTTAACAACCGGACTTATTACACTCCGATGCGCTATTCTCATTGGCCTAGCGGCTAAACTATTCAACTTGCTTAACATGGTAGTGCTTTTCAATGTTTGCTGAAACGACACCCCAATTAGAATTCCGAGCGCGATCTTGGTGAGCAGAAAATGATGCTTTATCAACGAACGCTTCATAAACATTGAATCTATTTTTATTCTCTTGATCTTGAACAACCTCAAACACCAAACAACCTGCTTCTTCCCGTGTTTTCTCGATGTGAGCCGGAAGTGCTTTTTGCACCGCACCAAGATCCTCAGAAGGCACAATGACATATCCTTTCAGAATAATCTTTGGCAACATTTAACCCTCAAAGTGGCTTAGAACCAAAGCAATAAGGAGCTCTGGCTGCTTTATTGATAAACACCCGGCGCGTATACCGTCTGTTGGTGTAAATAACCCAAACAGGGGCGTTAAATTAGAATCATCTACCTAATGACGACTTCCAGTCGTTAAACAGCAATTATAAAGGCCGATAACATATTAAGACATCGGCTTTTTCGCCCGCAAGAGCAAGTTAGTCGCTTGTAGATATAGAGCCTTATTTGTAACATTGCTTATTTTTACAGGCGCCTTGCCTTTTCTCTATCACTTTTAAAACATAGTCTGGATATAAACTGACAAGCCGTTTTGTGCCACAAGCGGACGGTCAATGATGTCGCAATTCCCCGCTAACCCATTTCCAACACTGTAAGCTTTTAATATAAGGTTACAGTTTTACCTCGGCTGGTTGGGCATTTCAATTTTTGATCCAGCTTTTTGATTTTAAAGCATGCCTTCTTTGATAATAAACTCGACAATATTAGTTAGGCCTTCGTCTGTTTTAAGATTTGTGAAGACATAAGGTTTGTCTATTCGCATTCGTTTAGTATCACTCTCCATCACCTCTAATGAGGCACCGACATATGGCGCCAAGTCAATTTTATTGATGATTAGCAGGTCTGAACGCGTAATGCCTGGCCCGCCTGTACCATGAGTACCGCTTTGGTCGGCAGGGTAAAATGGTGTTTTAAAACCATCATAGGTATTGGCATAATAAGGACCACTCATTTCTGCCCTATCAGTAGGGACTAGTAGTCGACCTGCCCACACATTAAATGCGGGGGGTAAATTCAAATTTTGCTATCGCATCAAGGATGCGATATTCTTCATTGTCACCTGAACAAAAAATACACTCAGTATTCAGTTCAAACTTAACATTCTCATGTATCTGCCCGTTGATATAGATACGGGCACTATTTAAATCAAAATCATTTGACCAATCATTACCACTAGGCGATGCATCTTCAACTGCTGAAAAACTTGCTCGTGCGCCAATACCAATGCTCACCCATTTATCTTCACCAGCTTCAAATTTCGCAGCAGCAGATGCTAAGCCTGTAAATTGCGTGACGACTAATGTTGCTACTGCCACTTTCACTTTATAATTCATTTTTGCCCTCAACCCTTTTTTAATACGTTAAAAATTAAACGTATCCTCTACATCACCAACTGTTTTATATGTAAAATAACAGTTATCAAAATCCCCTGGGCACTGGTAACACACATAAAAATAAGAGATCGCACTATTAAGGTGCATATACAATTTTCTACGGCTCTAAAAAATAGTAGTTTGGTCAAAACCACTGCCCTCGCTGATCGGCATGGAAATCGAAGCAAGTTGATTTTGTCGCCAATAGGCAACGCATTTTTGAGTTTTCGTAATAGAGAGTGGACACGGGTCAGTGGAGAATAATGTTAAAAAGGTTTCCTGTTGCCGTAGAGTCATTGAGGTAATTTAGGTAATGTAGGCAGAGCGGATACTCTTCCAGCATTATGTGCGACTCGACATGAACGCAGGATGACAGGTGAAATATTAATCGTCGCGTATTCCTCAACAAAAAGGCGACTTGGAAATCCCGTTTTTGTATCCTGAGGGTTGGGACTCACTTACTTCAAGTGCAAACTACCAACGCCAATTGTCTGCTTTGGGTTGTGAATTCAACTGGTCGATGCAACACTCTATCTTTATAGTAAAAGATTGGAGTGTGGAATATGACTTATCGAAAACGGCCAGAGTAAGTCTCAGCTACTACGCTTAATTGGCACAGTTAATCTATCTGCTCTTGATTAAATGTAACCTCTCATAAGCCGCTAATAAACCTTGATGTTGTTTAAAGCCGTTTAATTTCAAGCTTGATGCTATCAAACCCTCAAATGCTTTGCTACCTTCCACCACAGCCAAGGCATCTTGTGTTATTTGTTCACCGTACAATAAAGTTAAACCATCCCTATAATCCTTATATTCACGCTCAACATGCCATTTGATCTCTAACATCGCTTTCACACAACGATAATGTTTAAGGCGCTGCTCAGTTAAGTCTTCTAGCGTTAAGCACCACTCAACCCAATCTAATGCGGCTTCATCATGCAAGGCTAAACTCAACATGGCTTTAATTTCACCAAGGCGAAGTTGAGCCCACAGGCTATCGGAATCGGGTAACAAGCCAATAAACTGGGCCACCAGCGTTTGATCGTTATAGCCGCCAGCTTCAAGCCCATCGAGTAACGCCTGCCAATCTGTTTGATCAGTATTGCTCAGGTTTAATAAGGTGTCTCGAAACACCACCCCTTCATTGTTGTTTTCCCAAACCAATTCATCGACAGGGTAAATATCGGACATACCCGGTACCAAAATTCGGCAAGCGGGGACACCGAGGTGATCATAGTCAGTCACATAAATGTCATAGCCTTGCTCATGAATCAATGCCGTTAGAACCTGATATTCAGCTTCCGTCGTGGTGTCGGTATTCCAATCAGTGAAGGCATAATCAGGCTTTGATCTGAAAAAGTCATTCGATAGGTATCCACTGGAATCAATAAAATGCATTTCGATATTCTGCGGTGCAGCCACTTCATCTAAATCAAAAATAGGCGGATGGAAAACATCCATTTGATTTAAACCTCGGCCTTGCAATAGCTCGGTCACGGTTCGCTCTAATGCCACTTCAAAACAAGGGTGGGCACCAAACGAGGCAAACACCGAACCATCTTTAGGATTAATCAAAGTCACACAGATCACCGGATAAACACCTCCCAATGACGCATCGGCGACTTTTAGGCGATAACCATAATCAACAATCGCTTGAATCGATTGGGCAATAGCCGGAAAACGGTCAATCACGGTCTGGGGAATATCTGGCAAACTAAGGCCTTCTGAAATCACCCGCTGTTTAACAAAACGTTCTAATATTTCAGACAAGGCCTGCACTTGAGCTTCATCATGGCTATTGCCGGCTGACATGCCATTACTGACAAAAATATTACCGATGACATTAACCGGAATAAACACGGTGTCTTGGGTCGACAATTGCACAAAAGGCAAAGCACAGACACCGCGCTCACCGGCACCTGAGTTGAGTTCAAATAACTTACTGGGGTCTAAACTCTCTTCTGGATCAAAATAGGCCCAGAGACTGTCATTCATTAAACCTTCAGGGCGCTGTTCGCTTTCCACTTCAAACCACCGCTCGTTGGGATAATGGACGAAAGGCTGCTGTGAGATGGCCTCACCCAAGTAATAATCGGCAAAGAAATAATTACAGCTCAAACGTTCAAAAAGCTCACCCAAAGCACTCGCTAAACACGCTTTTTTAGAACTACCTTTGCCATTGGTAAATAAGGCATGACACTGCTTATCCCGGATATGCACTGAATACACCCCTTCAACGGGGTTGAGCCAAGACACTTCCTCAATATCAAAACCCAGCGTCGCCAGCTGCCCTTGCATAAAGGCAATGCTCGACTCTAAGTCTTTATCTTTTCCCTTAATAAGCGTCTTTTCTACCATCAGGTCTACTCACAAAACAATCGCCCATGATAGCACTGGTCGCCCAGTTAACTATGAGACAATATCACCTCAAACTTACGATAGGCAGGCATCAAGATGGATACCGAACAAGCACTTCTCAGCCGCAGCGAAAACAAATGCGGATTGTGTAGCAGCACAACTGATTTAGCGGTGTATGAAGTCACTGGCCCGCCAGGAATCTGTGTCGAAGATCAATCCGCTTTAATCTGTGACACCTGCCAGCAACAAATCGAAGATACAACGGCACTAGATGAAAACCACTGGCGTTGTCTTAATGACAGCATGTGGAGCCCTGTTCCAGCCGTACAAGTGCTGGCTTATCGCCAACTTAGTGCATTATCGGCCACTGACTGGGCGCCCGACCTACTCGACATGCTCTATCTGGAAGCTGAAACCTTAGCTTGGGCACAACAAGGTTTAACGGGCCCTGCCTACAGCGATGTCATCTGCAAAGACAGTAATGGCGGGACTTTATCAGCCGGCGACACCATCACGCTAATCAAAGATCTGGTCGTCAAAGGCGTCAACTTCACAGCTAAACGTGGCACCACCGTTAAAAACATCAGCCTCACCGATAATCCAGAACACATCGAAGGCAAAGTCAACGGTACCCGAATCGTCTTGCTGAGCAAATTCCTTAAAAAGGCTTAAACCGATCTAGATCATTGGCAAATGAAACTGGCCCTTGGTACGACTGCTTAATCTGCTGCTCGGTATCGCTTTCTTTACCTATCGTGCGTTTCATTCGGTGAGAAATCACCAGCTGCTTAACCTGAGCCTGTTGTGCAATATGGCCAATTTGTGACGGCGTCATATGTAAATGGGCTGCCACCCCTTTCGCTGTTTCCGGCACCGCATTGTGCATCACCAAAATATCACTGTCTAAAGCCAGCTTTACCAAGGTGTGATAATCATCATTCATATCACCCGAAAAGGTAATCGCACAGCCCGCGACATCAACACGCCAAGCCACAGCCGCAATCGGGCCATGATGCACCGGTATCGCACTTAATATCATTTCCCTGCCAATGGGGTAATAAGTCACTTCTTTTAAATCCAAACCAACACTTTTCGTTTTCAGCTTAAACGCACTACTTTGCTCAGGATCAAGGTAATTCGATAAATAGGAAAATGCCCCTTCATGGCCAAATAAACGCGATGCAAACTGCTCCGTTGACGGCATCAAGTCATTAGCAGCTGGACCTAATAAGGTTAGGTTTTTTTGTCGCTCAGTAAAGAAAGATCCTTTAACAAAAGCCGGCAAGTCAGCACTATGATCAATATGCAAATGCGTCAGCATGATAACGCTGATATCTTCTAGTTTGGCATTCGCCTGACCGAAATTCACACTCGAACCCGGGCCAAGATCAACTAAAGCCCTCGCTTTACCATCCAGCCAAACTAGGTAACTTGTCGAAGCGCGACCATCATCCAGCTCTGGGCCGCCCGAACCAAGCACCTGTAACGCAACCCGATCTGCCTCACAGGCTGAACTCGCCATTGCAGATTGTGACAATACCAGTGATAAGGCCAACCCCGTTATGACACTTTTAAACATACTTTTTCCTATTTCAACAAAATTGAATGTGTGAATTTATATTAAAGCACTTTACCTTAAAACCCTTGAATCTCAGATAATTAAGTGCACCTATTATAGATACACTGTAAGCTAGCATCCCTTTCCCCGTATTTATACCTATTAAATTGAGCGCCAACGCTATGCTTTTTACCGATCTGGGCTTACCTGAGCCTATCCTCAAAGCCATTGCCAAACAAGGCTACGACACACCGACACCCATCCAAGCGCAAGCTATACCAGCGATCATGGAAGGCAACGATGTCATGGCTGCTGCCCAGACAGGCACCGGTAAAACCGCAGGCTTTACACTCCCCTTGCTCGTTCGTTTATCGAAAGGTCAACCCGCTGGTGCCAATCAAGTCCGCGCTTTGGTACTCACACCAACCCGCGAATTAGCCGCACAAGTCAATGAAAGCGTTGTCAATTATGGTCAATTCTTACCATTAAAATCTGCCGTTGTTTTTGGCGGCGTCAAAATCAATCCGCAAATGATGAAATTACGCCGTGGTGTTGACATCCTAGTCGCCACACCAGGTCGACTACTTGATCTCTACAATCAAAACGCCGTTCGTTTCAGCCAATTAGAAATACTGGTTTTAGATGAAGCCGATCGCATGCTCGATATGGGCTTTATTAATGACATCAAAAAAATCTTAAAAGCCTTACCCGCAAAACGCCAAAACTTACTCTTTTCAGCGACCTTCTCTAATGAAATTCGCCAGCTTGCCAAAGGTCTGGTTAATAATCCAGTTGAAATCTCTGTCAGCCCGAGAAACACCACCGTTAAATCTGTAGAACAATGGATTTGTCCGGTCGATAAAAATAAAAAATCGCCACTGCTTTGCCATCTCATTAATGAGAATCAATGGCATCAAGTGTTAGTTTTTTCTCGCACCAAACACGGCGCCAATAAACTGGTTAAACAGCTTGAAGCTACTGGCTTAAAAGCGGCAGCCATTCATGGTAATAAAAGCCAAGGCGCACGGACTAAAGCGCTCGCCAACTTCAAAGACAATACCATTCAAGTATTGGTCGCGACAGATATCGCAGCACGCGGTATTGATATCGATCAACTACCGTATGTCATCAATTTTGACCTACCGAATATCCCAGAAGATTATGTCCATCGTATTGGTCGTACCGGCCGTGCCAGCTCAACCGGTCATGCCATCTCCTTAGTCTGCTCTGATGAATTCGACTACTTATCTGATATCGAGCATCTAACAGGCGAATTAATAGAACGTCGCGTCGTTGAAGGTTTTGAACCCGTTCATGACCTCCCAGCTTCCAGCTTGGATAAGCCCCATAAACATCGCAAACGGGTATCAAAACCATCAAGCAATAGATCTCGTGGTAACACAAAGCAACACGCTTCAGACCCGTCTAAGCCAAACCAGGCTCGCCGGAGAAGAAGACCCAGCAATCGTCCGACCTCAGCTTAGGCATCATCCAAAAAACTAAAGGGGTGCCCATACAATGATGGACACCCCCTTTAAATGAAAAGTAGCGATGAATCTTAAATTATTATAGGCAGTTTTCGCTTTACGACGTAAACCTAAGATCCATCATGACCATATTAATCCCTATACGCTTTAAAAAGACATTTCGATACATCCCACACCCAATACTGACGCACCAGATCACCTTTCATTACAAGATCCATTGCAAAGCCACGTAAAACCCGGCACGATGACAAGCAACAAAAAGACAAAACGCGAGTCTATAATCTCATGGATAACCAAGCTAAACCGGCTACCTTCAACACTTTCACAGTCGCCATTATTTGGATCGCCTTATTAGCAGGCGCCAGCTTTTTCTTCGATGATGCCCTAGAAAGAATAAACAACCCCAACCAAACTATCACCACCCACATTAATCATGATGGCGAACAAGAAATTGTCTTAAAACAAAACCGTCAGGGCCACTATGTCGCTAATGGTGAAATCAACGGCCAATCTGTCCAGTTTTTACTTGATACCGGCGCCACCAATGTCGCCATTCCAGAACATATTGCTAACCGGCTTAACCTAAAAAAAGGCACCGAGCACCAGACCATCACTGCAAACGGCACGAGCACTGCTTATACGACAAGATTAGATCGCATTTCTTTAGGCAGTCTCGAAATGCACAATGTGCCAGCCGGTATTAGTCCAGGCATGCAATTTGATGAAATCCTACTGGGCATGTCATTTTTAAAACATCTAAAAATGACCCAACAAGGTAAACTTCTAACGCTGAGCATACCCGAGCAAAGTCATTAGAGGCCCATCATGAAATCACACCTTATTATCACAGGCTATGGCCCCGGCTTAGGGCAAGCCCTTCGCTACCAATTCGAACAAAACGGCTATCACGTCACCACAATGGCCCGCTCATCTGGCGAAGTCCAAGTGGATTTAACCGATACCGCCCAAACTAAAACCAGCATTCACGATGTAATATCGCAATACGGGCCCCCTACAGCCGTTATTCATAATGTCGCCGCTCTCATTAGAGGCAAATTCCTCGACCTTGAAGCGACAGACTTCGAACAAGCATGGCAGGCTATCGTATTAAGCGCCATCAACGTCAGTCACGCTGTTATCCCTGCCATGCAGGCCCAAGGTGAAGGCACACTCATCTTAAGCGGTGCCACAGCGAGTACACGGGGGAGCGCAGGGTTCGGGCCTTTTAGTTCCGCCAAGTTTGCGCTACGTGGCTTGGCCCAATCGCTTGCCAGAGAATTTCAATCACAAGGCATTCATATTGTTCATCCCATTCTTGATGGCATTATCTGGTCAGAACTAAGTCGAAAACGCTTTCCTACAATCAAACAAGAAAACTGCCTACAACCCGAAGATCTTGCCAAAATATACTGGGATCTCGCTCACCAAGCCCCCTCAGCCTGGACACACGAACTCGACATTAGGCCCCAATCAGAATCTTTCTAACAAAGCCCCTTAAAACATGACAACAACGATTAACACCCCTGTCGCCATTATTGGTGGCGGATTAAGCGGGCTATATACCGCCTATTTATTACAGCAACAAGGCGTTCAAGCGACTGTCTTTGAAGCACGCGATCGCCTTGGTGGCCGCATCGTTTCTTTACCGTCATCAAAACCAACGGCGAATATTAACGCCGACACCGAACGTTATGATCTTGGCCCTTCTTGGTTTTGGCCAGACATGCATCCATTAATGGATAACTTAATTGAGGAATTAGGACTAACCGCATTCCAACAATATCAAACCGGTGCTCACCTGTTCGACCGTGCTCGAGGAAACACTCCTCAGCGACACGAACTCGGTATCGCCACCAGCCCAATATCAATGCGTCTCTCTGGCGGCATGTTGAGCTTAATTGAAGCGCTCGCAGCCAAGCTGCCTGCCCAATCTATTCAATTGAATCATCAGTTAACCCATATTACACAATCAGAAACAGGCGATATAACACTCGCTTGCAATACACCAACTGGCAACGCAACCATCACAACACAAAAACTCATCACCGCTTTGCCACTCCGGCTACTCTCAGATACCATCCGGTTTTCGCCGGCCTTACCCGACAAACTCATTAACGAATGTACCAATACGTTGACGTGGATGGCCGCACACGCCAAATTTGTTGCTGTTTATGATCAACCTTTCTGGCGGCAGCAAGGTCTATCAGGTTCTGCCAGCAGCCAAACTGGACCTTTAGTCGAAATCCATGATGCCTCAGCGATAGAAGGGAAAGCCGCTTTATTTGGCTTTGTTGGTGTCAATGCCGCTGCCCGTCAAACAGCCGGCCGGGAAACACTCATTAAAGTGATCTTGAGTCAACTGACAGCCCTATTCGGTCAACAAGCGGAAAAACCGGTCGATGCCTTTTTAGTCGATTGGTCACAGGAAAAATTTACCGCCACCGAACAAGATCAAATCGGTGCGAATAGTCACCCGATGTACGGCCTCGCTACCTCAGCCAGTCCTCTTTGGGATAACAATCTCATCATCGCTGGCACCGAATCATCCTCTAATGCCGGCGGATATTTAGAAGGCGCTTTGGCATCTGCCCTACAAGCGACACAGCAAGTAACCTTGCACAATAGGTCCAAAGCTTAACCTTTAGCAGGCGCTTGCTTACCATAAGGTTTCAACTTGCCTAACAAAATGGGTAAAACCGTTAAGTCAGCTAATAAGGCAGTTAGCATCGCAAAGGCTGTTAAAACACCAAAATAAATAGTCGGCACAAAATCTGATAACGCCAAGATAGAAAAGCCTATCGTGATAGTAATGGTGGTGTAATACATCGCACGACCGATGCTGCCATGTGATCGCCTCAGTGCCGCAGGGTAGTCCCAATCTGTTGACAGCTCACTCTTCAATCTATGCATGTAATGAATCGTGTTATCAACCGCAATACCCACACTGATGGCAGTGATAGTGATCGTCATCATATCCAACGGAATACCTGCCGCGCCCATCAAGCCCAGTACCGATAAACCGGCAACCAAATTGGGCACAATGGCAATCAAAGCGAGTTTAAGTGACCGAAATAACAATGTGAACATTAAGAAGATCGCAAGAAAAACAACCCCCAGCGTCAAAATTTGTGATTGATATAAGCTTTGCAGCATATTATTAAACAACACTAACATGCCCGTTAAATGGACTTGTTCCTCAGCAAGGCCGACTTCTTCCGTCAAACCCGTTTGAATTTTTGCCAATAAGGCCTGTCGCTTTAACCCGGCATCTGACTCAAACACCCTAACTGAAAAACGTAACTGATGACCATCTTCAGATAAGTAAGGGCTTATCATGCTTTGTTTTATATCTTCCGGAAGGCGTTTATATAAAATAGACATGAAAAAATCATCCATGATTTCGCCGTCATTCAACTGCTTTAAAACATCCATGCTGGTAGCCAGCGACAAGACTTTACCCGTTTCATCTAAGTCATCCAGATAATGATGAACCGCTTTAATCGTATCGAGTTGATAACTATTAAACCAATAGCTGCTAGCGGTAAAACCTTCCTCGCCATCCAATTCAAAGTCTTCATCCTCTTCTAAAGCTTCAAATGTATGATCTGCTGTCATAAAATCGGCAGGCGCATCAATAATGATATTTAAAGGCGTTGTACCGCCCAGTTTTTGATCAATCAGGTACATGCCTTGAAAGATTTCTGTCGACGCTTTGAAATAATCAATAAAGCGGTTCTCGACTGACAGTCGTGATATACCTATGCCGCCCAAGACCATGGCAAGAAATGTGAATAACAATATTGTGTTACCAAAACGTGCATTAAGATCAGCAAAAAAACCAGTAATGGCACCGGTTAAATCACGCTTTGGTGATAAATGCCCCGGCTTCATTAACATTAGAATCACGGGGAATAATGTAAATGTCAGGATAAATGACAGGCTCAGGCCGATAACCATAATCCAGCCAAAATCAATCACAGGCCGAATCCCACTGACCACCAGAGAGCCAAAGGCAACCATGGTTGTTATCACCGTATAAAGACAGGGGATGACCTTACTACCCACAGTTTCTTTAACCAAGGTTAATTGATCCGCTTGTGGCTTTAATACCTGTAATTCACGATAACGAACAATAAGGTGGATCGTCAGCGACAAAGCAAAAATGAGTAATAAAGCTAAAAAATTAGACGATACCACTGTAATCCGCCACTCTAAAAACCCCAACAGCCCTATCGTCATCACACTGGCTACCGAGGCTAACAGTAAGGGCAAAACCACCCAACGAAGCCGGCCAAAGATAACAGCCAAAATAACAATAAGAATGCCAATCACAGCCAGACTAAATACCCGTAAATCATGGCGTACAAAATCCATCATATCGGCCACAATCATCGGCACACCGCCAAGATGAATCTCAGAAAAATCTCGGTGCTTATCCAGTATTTGCCTAATAGCCGCTATAGAACTGGCTTCTTGCGCCATCAATGCAGAACTATAATGCTTAAATTCCCGACTTGACGATTCCAACTGGACTAATTCTGTCGGCGTTAAATTAGACTCTAATCGTTTTTCACGCAAGGCATCACGTTGATCTCTCAAATCAATATAAGCCTGATCGCGTTCGAAATTAACCTGCAAAGCCGTTGTTTTGCCATCTTCACCAACCAGCCTATTGCGGTATAAAGGACTTTCACGCAATTCTGTTTGAGCCAAACCAAGATCGGTATCAGCATCCCCTAATAAGCGGGTGTGTTGCTGTAACTCACGTAACGTTATTGCTGGGCTAGCAATCAAAGGGACATCTAAAATACTGATAACGGATTCAACGCGCTCAACGTCAAGCAAACTGTTTCTAAGTAACGCGATATCATCCAAAGTCTGACGATCAAACAAGTCAACTTCCGGTGTATAGGTAATGATCAGATAATCATCCGATCCATAGCGCGCGTTAATTGAACGGTAATAATGTAAATCTTTATCGTTTTCAAGCACCAGAGAATCAGCCGAGATATCGAGCTTAAAATATTGAATATACCAGGCTGAAATTGCAGTCAGTAGTAGAATAAAAAATAAGCTTAAGACTGGCTTTTCAAGCAAATGTCGCTCATAAAATAGTGCCAGCGAATGTATCATAAAAAACTGCTTTTTTTATACACCACTATTGCTTTGATGCCCAAATAGCGAGCTTATGCTGCATTGATTTAAGCGATATCTGATCTTCTGGCAAGCCTTGTATCACCTTATCGTGAACAAGAAGGCGGTAAATATATTCGATTTTATCTTTTGCAGAATCTGTCGCTTCAAACTCGACAACACCACGCCCCTCACCGTATTTAATGCCTTCTAAGATCGCTTTTTTAAGCAGTTCTTTTTCATTCTTTAATTTTTTCATCGAAAAACCTTAATCATTTAAGCTTACGATACTAAAATCATATCATTCCTAATTTACGCATCGTTTTGATGATAAAACACCACACGCTCTACTTCTTTCTTAGAGCCTAAAATAACCGGCACTCTTTGATGTACACCGTCAGGTTTAATCTCCATGATCCGCTCACGACCCGTCGAACTCATGCCGCCAGCCTGTTCGACAATAAAGCTCATCGGGCTCGCCTCATACATTAACCTAAGTTTACCGCCTTGCGTCGAAGGCTTGGTATCCAATGGATACATAAAAATACCGCCTCGCGTTAACACCCTATAAACCTCAGCCACCATCGATGCCACCCAGCGCATATTAAAGTTTTTCTCACGTCCGCCATCAACGCCCTTCATGCACTCATCAATATAGCGCTGTACCGGTGGCTCCCAAAAACGTTGATTCGACATATTAATCGCAAACTCAGCCGTCTCTTCAGGAATCGTCATCTTAGGATGCGTCAGAATAAACTCACCAACATCACGATCCAGGGTAAAGCCATTCACACCCTTACCCGTCGTCAATATCATCATTGTCGTCGGGCCATAGACACAAAACCCAGCACATACTTGCTCTGTCCCCGGCTGCATAAAGTCCTCAACTGTAGGCTCAGTAACACCCGGCGGACAACGTAAAATAGAGAAAATCGTTCCGACGGAAATATTGACATCAATATTAGATGAGCCATCTAAAGGATCAAATGTAATTAAATAATCACCCTTAGGCAAACCATCAGGGATTTGAATAATCTCTTTAATCTCTTCCGATGCCATCGCGGCCAAATGACCTGTCCAATTTAAATGCTCCACCATCACATCATTGGTAGTGATATCGAGCTTTTTCTGAACCTCGCCCTGAACATTTTCTGAGTCTGCCGCCCCGCCAAGACCAATGATCCCACTACGGTTAACCAAGTGCGCAATCTTCTTACACGCGCTGGCAATATCCGTCATTAAGCCAGTAAACGAACCCGTCGAACCGGGATGGTTTCGTTGTTCTTCAACAATAAACTGGATAATCGACTTACCAATATCAGACATACTCAGACCTTCATCAATTTAGTTAGCTTTAATAATACGTTATTTTTAATTATTAGTTATAAGCTTATTCTATTTATTCTTAATGATCTTAATCACAAGATCAGCTAGCTGCTGACCCTTTGATTAAGTATTACATTCTGTTCTTTCTAGCAAGAAGGTATTAGAAAAATGGTATGTGATTGGCATTAAAGCTTTTGCAAGATTGTTTGGATTGGCGAATCCTTTAAGGCACAAACGATCTCCAGGCCTGAATTGTGCTGCCAATATAAAGGGTTCGTCTGCTCGTGTTGAGCGTACGAAAAAACTATACGAGCCGGCTGGTAGGCTAACTTTATAGCCACCACCATTTTTAAGTTTCACATAATCATTTTCATCGGCGCCAAACACCATTCCAACCGCGCCGGAATTAAAGGAAGGTTCGCGGGTAACGGTCAACTCGGCTTTATTCGCATCTGTCGGTATTGGAGCTTGAACAATTATTGCTTGTGAACAACCTGTTATCAAAAACAGAAAGACAAGTGTAAAAAAACATTTAAATTCCATTTTGTAACTCCAGTCCATATCTAGAAATCAATCGAATCTGACCCCATTGATTTGTAATTCAATCTAACCTTAAATCTTAACCAAAATCTCGCCCATGCCAATCCCAGCCAAATCCCCCGCATAACGCTGCACACGAGAAAAAGAATCAACATTAGCAAACTGACTATCCAGCTTTTTAAATGAAGCAAACATTAACGGTAAAAACGCCAAGGTATGTGAGCCACAATCATTAAAGTTCGCTGCTATACCTCGTGAAGGCATTTGGCTCAGCAGGATCGTGCCCCGCTTCATCGCATAACCCAAATGAGCACCACAATCACCTAATACGGCAATCGTGCCTGAAATCATTCTCGAGCCACAGTACTCACCGGCATTGCCTTCAATCAAGATCATGCCACGACGCATATGGTCGCCTGTTCTCGCGCCTGTATTGCCGGTCACAATCACTGTGCCGCCGGTCATGCCATTACGTCGTCCTGGACGTGCGCCACCGACAAAATCACCGGCATTGCCATTAACTTTGATTTGACCACCGGCCATTTCACACGCTGTGTAAATGTCAGTATTGCCTTCAACAGCAATCTCGCCACCTTCCATGAAAATACCGAGATAAGCACCAATATCACCTTCAACCAAAATGTTGCCAAAGGTCATATTTCGGCCTACAAAGTCGAGTTTTTGATCACTATTGGCAAAGGTAATCGACTGACTGTCGCCTTCTGTGATGGTAAACAAAGCATCAACCCGAGCGCTTGTATTACCCGTCACCAATTCGATTGCTGCAATTTCGGCTGAGGATTTGTCAGCCAAGTTATCAGGTGTGAGAGATCCACAATCAATCCGTTGTTTCGGCGCTGCCTTTAAAGTAAACGTTAAATTGCTCATGCCATAATCTCCTGTAAGTGGAAATGGAATGGCCCTAGTTTACCGCCGTAATTACCGGCACTGATCCGTCGTATACCTTGTGCTGCACCCAAATCACACACCGCTTGAATACCGACTTTCATCGCTTTATCAATATCTTCTTTGGTCAAACCATCAATCACGATTTCCATTACCGATTCACACTCTGGTGGCAATTCGCTTTTAGTTTGACCTTTTAAGGTTGGACAAAAAGCATCATTGGTTGATGCATTGAGTGCCTTATATTTTGAACCCACTTTAGACCCTGAGCGTACAACACCGCCGGGGAACGGCATGATCACATTGGGTGTTTTTCTCATCTCTTCAATGGCAGCTTCACAAGCCGCCAGCGCTTGGCCTTGCGACTCGGCTAACACTAAGAAATTACCGCCACCGACTGCTGCGGTCACACCGGTTTTTTCTTGTGTTAAAAACTCACCATCCATCACCGGAATACGCCAGTAGCGTTTCCCATCAATCATTTTAGAGATTTGGAAACCATCACCGAAGTAACGGAGGTTTTGGCCCAAAGGCATGTCTTTTTCACCATCAAGCCCTGAAAACAAAGCCGAGGTCGGCGAGGTTAAGACACATTGACCTGCACGCGTTTCGACTTGTTTTGCTAAGCCTTTTCCGCCCATGGCAAAAATCAATACAGCCACACCGGGGCGACCATCTGGCGTTTCACTGCCATCCAATTCACGCTCAATGCCTGCTTCACAACCACAGGCAATAACAGACGTCGCAAAGCCAGTAAACGCTTGTGCTGAAATCATCGCCCATTTGGCGTCATGTGCCGTAATGATCAACCGAGTCGCTTTCATTGGAAAGGCTTCTGCAAAGGTCTCATCAATGGTCACGCCATTAATAATCATATCGGGCCCCCTTTATGCAAAGGCTGGATAGTCAAACTGCCTCGACCATCATCGACAATTTCATCATCACTAATTTTGAAATTACCCATTTTCATCGTTAGGTATTTATCAAAATAGCCTTTTAACTCTTTCTCGATGCTGTTGTCATATTCCGGCTTCACTACATGGGTTGTGCCCCAAGTGACATCAATCAAATCACCATTTTCAACCACCATCTTGCCGTCTTTAAAGACATAATCTGGCTTGCTAAACATTTTCTCGCGATCGCTATCATCGGTATACACCGTAATATCAGCTGCACCGCCCACACCAAGATGACCACGATCTGCTAAGCCGACTAGTTTCGCTGCACCGGCTCGCGTCATAATCGCGATTTCATACAAAGAATATTCACGATCAATCGATGCCAAGCGACTGGCTTTTTGGGCTTCTGGATGAAGCTCTGATAACACATCATTCCGGAATGATTTATCCATCAACAAACGAATCAAATGCGGATAACTGGTAAAGGGCGCCCCATTGGGATGATCCGTCGTTAAGAAAATGCGCCAAGGATCTTCCACCAAAAGGAAAGTTTCTAAACCAATCATCCATTGCAAAGCATTCACATAGCTTTGATCTTTATACTTGAACGGCAAGACACCACAACCGGCATCACATTCAATATCCATCGTCACCCATTTGTTGGGGTGCGCATGAGAATGAGCAGCATGTTGCATCATCGAATCGCCAGATGCGGTGACCGTCTGACCAAACAAAATTTGGCCGACATCAACGGTAATGTTTTTATTACTATTGATTGCTTCTGCAATTTCAGCTGCACCGGAAGAGAACTTAAAATCACCTTCTGTGCCGTAACTGTGGAACTGAATATGAGTCATATGCATTGGTAGACCATCAATACCCGTGATGGTATCTAAGGTGGTATTCATATTGCCTGGCACACCCAAGTTACAACCATGAACATGGAGTGGATGCGGAATGCCTAATTCTTTTACCGCTCTGGCGAGCCGTAATAAAATCTCACGCGGTGTGACACCATAAAAGCTGTTTTTTTCATCAAGATCTAGCTTACGCTGATTAAACTTAAACGCATTGATACCACCGGGGTTCACCACTTTAACGCCAATTGCTTGGCTATGGGTTATTGTCCATGCGACATAGTTATTAATTGATTCTTGATCATCATTCGCTGCCATCATCCGCAGTAGGTAGTCATCACTCCCCAACATGACATAACCACCCTTATCAATGATCGGTGTGTCATGCATTTCCATATGCGCTTGGCGAGCATTAATCGGTAAAATCGCAGGTTCAAATCCAGCGGTATAACCCATTTCAGCATAGCGATAACCGGCCGTTAAGGTACTTGGCGCTGCATGGCCACAACCAGAACGCATTAATTCCGTTCTTGCCACCACATCAGCAGCATGATCTTCTGGCAACATCGTCCGAGCAATATTGACCTTACCGCCACCAATATGGGTATGCATATCAATCGCACCCGCCATCACCACCTTGCCACGAAGGTTGATTTCTTGATCAATTTTGCCATCTGTCGGCTCAGCAACAATGCGGCCGTCCTTGACAAAAATATCACGGACTTCGTCATTCACACCATGCGCCGGATCGACAATGCGACCGCCTGTTAATTTCATCAACATGTTTTTATCGGTCCCTTATAACGCTTGTTCAACAGCGCTTAATACCTCAAAGGTACTCGGCAAACCGCTATCACGTAATTGTCTCAGTGGTATCGAGACCACACTGTCTGTTCTAAACGCTCGGCCAGCATGATCAATACCCGGTGTACCAACCGGAATAAACACCGCTGGCTCTTGGTCAAATGTCATACCAGATCGGCCTAACACGACGGTTGTTGCATCAGTTTTGGGCGGTGTACGGTCAATATCAAAACTCGACACCCAAATTAACGTGTCGACTTCATCATCAGCCAACATCCGTAAACTATCAGACAAATAGGGGTCATAATCGGGATAACCACGATTAAAATTGCTCCGCATCGGATAACCTGATTGCCACGCAGCAACTTGATTCACCGAGGTATCGCCTTCCTTACCACCCAATGGCAAACCACTAGAACGTGTTTGAACATTAAGATCTTTAACCATTTCACACAGCGTTTGTACCGTGGCTTCAGCATGATCAAAATCGAGCATTGCTGCCGACCAAGTCACGACAGAATATTTAGCCGCCTTTAATTGCTCAGCCAAATCAGATAACACGCTAATGGCAATACCACCAACTTGATCTGCTTGTAATGCACGACCAGCGATCAAAGCTCGTAACACGGACATCACTTCCGGTAGGTCAGCGTCATCACAAGGTATCACTTGTGCTTTTTTACCTTTCGGAGAAGTCGAGGCATCACCAGATGGGGCTTTACCTAAATAAATAACATCGCGGGATTCAATATCTTGGCTGAACAAGGTTTCTTGTGGCCACACCATCCGTTCATAAAAACGGGGGTAAGCTGACTCAATATCACTGCCAACCACCAGCAATAAATCAACCCGGTTTTTAACTTCGGCCAAGGTGGTATTCATCCAACCGGTATCTTGTAATACCAAAAAATTCCTAAACGCACCGGCTGAATTCATATGATCAACCGTTGCCCGACCTTTATCCGCCAAGGCCATTGCCGATCGTGCGCCGTTCAAATCTGTTCCTAAACCTGAAATCACCGTTTGTTGGCTATCACGCATCAGTTCTGCAATACGTTGTACCGCGTTAGCTAAACTGGTTTCTTGGCCATCAACACGGGGGACTGTGTCAGTTATCGGTGTTTCAAAGCCTTTAACGGTGATCGGATCGCCATTTTCTATGACCGTTACCTGCTGGTCATTGACCGAGATAGTCAGATCATCTGAAGCAATACCACAGAATGGACTTGGTACTTCCTGCCAAACACCCGCCTCATTTCTTTCTGTCATTTTTCGCCTCAATCTCCGGTTTAAAAATACAATTGGACTGACTTATTAACCCCTAAGCATACCGGAATATTCGAGGCCTAACTACGCCTTGTACGCAGTAAAAATGAATCAATTTTATTTTTATTAAGTTGTTTTTGAATACTGTCAGCCTTGTCACGACCCATGATAGGACCAATCAAGACTCGGTGCCATGTTTCACTATTATCAATCGTCACAGTCTGAACTTTAGACTCAATGCCCAACAAAGCCACGCGTGCTTTAAAGCCATCGGCATCAGCTGCATTTCTGAATGAACCGACTTGGATTAAATAGCTAACACTCTCTGTCTTTTTAACTGCTGCAGTTTGCGTAGATTTTTGAGCCGTCTGCTGTTTTTTCTTCGCGACCTTTGGCCTGTCTACTTTCACTTCCATCTCAGGCAAAATATCGTAAAAATCAAATGTCGGCTCAATCGTATTTGACTCTGCTTTCTGACTAACCTTTTCCTCTGGTTCTGCCACTGCGTCGGCCGGTACGGTGTCCTTAATGTGCAACAAAAACATCACAAAAGCACCGACAGAAAAACTGATCAGCATCGCTGCAACCGGTAAATTTCTTTTTTCTGGCTGTTTACGACTATTTTTACGTTTAGCCACCATTTACATCGTCTCCGGTGCTGACACACCTAACACCGACAAACCATTAGTAATCACTTGTTTAACAGCGGTAATCAACGTTAAACGCGCCTGACTTAGCGGTTGATCCTCGACAATAAACTGATGGGCATTGTAGTAAGTATGAAAATCACGGGCCAAATCCATCAAATAATGCGCCAACAAATGCGGCGTGTAATTGGTGGCAGCCGTATTAATCACTTCTGGGTAACGCGATAACATCGACAATAAAGCCTGCTCATGATCTTCTGTTAAACGCGTTAGTTGCTTTTCACCCTCTGCCTTGTCCCAAGTCAAGCTGCGTTCTGACAACTGCCTAAACACACTACAAACACGGGCATGAGCATATTGCACATAGTAGACCGGATTATCATTGCTCTGAGATTTTGCTAATTCTAAATCAAAATCCATATGCTGATCGGCACCCCGTAGCACATAGAAAAAACGCGCAGCGTCTTTACCGACTTCATCAAGCAGCTCGCGCAAAGTCACAAACTGACCACTTCGCGTCGACATGGCTATTTTTTCACTGCCACGGTACAACACAGCAAATTGGACTAACAGAACTTTTAACCGGTCGGCATTTTCACCCATCGCAGTTAAAGCCGCTTTTACCCTTGGAATGTAACCATGATGGTCAGAACCCCAAATATCGATCACCGTATCGAAACCCCGTTGATATTTATTCAGGTGATAGGCAATATCGGAAGCAAAATACGTCGTCTGACCATTATCTCGCACCACAACACGATCTTTTTCGTCACCAAATTGGGTTGATTTAAACCACCACGCGCCATCTTTTTCATACAACATTTCCGCTTTTTTCAAAGCAGCAATGGCATCATCAACAACACCTGTTTCCATTAACGACCGTTCAGAAAACCATTCGTCATAATCAGTGCCGAAATCAGATAGATCTTGACGAATATCCGCTAAAATCGCATTCAAACCTGCATCAAAAACGTGTCGATAACCATCCTCACCTAACAAACGCCGTGCATTACTGATTAAATCATCAATATGCCGTTCTTTGTCACCACCTGCCGGTTCATCAGCTACAACGCCATCAAACACGTCGACTGTTGGTGCTAAAAATGCATCGCCATGAGTAGACTTTAAGTTTTCAGCAATGGTTGAAACATAAGCGCCTTTATAGCCATTACTTGGGAAGATAAACGTTTCACCGCAAGTTTCAAGATAACGTAACCAAACACTGGTGGCCAAAATATCCATCTGCCGACCGGCATCATTGACATAATATTCACGATGAACTTTAAAGCCCGCCACCTTGAGCAAGCTACTGACAGCAGAACCATAGGCTGCACCCCGACCATGCCCAACATGCAATGGCCCAGTAGGATTGGCTGACACAAACTCGACTTGTACCGATTGTCCCGCACCTAAGTCACTCTGACCAAACTGTTCGCCTTCAGCCAATATCATTTTAACAACTTGCTGAGCAGAATCAGCTGATAATGTGAAATTAATAAAGCCCGGGCCAGCAATATCTACTTTTGTAATAAAATCTGTTTCTGGTAATGCATCCACCAATAATGTCGCGATTTGACGTGGGTTCATCTTGGCCGAACGCGCCAACATCATCGCAACATTACAAGCAAAATCTCCGTGAGATTTATCCTTAGTTCGATCAATTTGTATTTCGGGTAGCGTCAACGCAGGCAAACCATTTTGGGCAATAAGTTGCGTTAATGTTGTCTCGATAATATGTCTAAGCTGATCTTTCAACGGGTAAAGCCTTCAATGTGGGATTGGTTGTCGCGTTATTTTAACTGATCCCATCACTGGATCACATCATTGATTAAGCGAATGTATTCACACCTTTTGCTATGCTATTGTTAAACATAATAATAAACCAATATCAAAGGTGAACTCATGGCATATTCCTCCACATTTGAAGACGCTTTATTACGCGTACAATCTTTTGCCAAACGTTCTGATATCAACGCTGAAATTACTGAAGCCCTTTGTCACCCAAAAGAAATGATGTCCGTTAGCCTACCCATTAGTATGGACGATGGCACCAAACAATATTTCTCTGCTTACCGATGCCGCTATAACAATATTCTCGGTCCAACAAAAGGCGGAATACGATTCCACCCGAATGTAAACAGCGATGAAGTGCAAGCCCTTGCCTTATGGATGACAATTAAATGTGCCGTTCTCGATATCCCTTTTGGTGGTGCTAAAGGGGGCATCACTGTCAATCCAAAAGATTTATCCCCCATGGAACTAGAACGATTATCACGGGCGTATATGCGCGCTATGGTTAATTTCATCAGCCCCCACCGTGACATTCCTGCCCCTGACGTCAATACCAATGCCTTAATCATGGCTTGGATGCTAGACGAATATGAATCAATCAAACGGGAGCACTCACCTGACGTTATCACCGGTAAACCGGTTGAGTTAGGAGGTAGCCTAGGGAGAGATGATGCAACGGGGCGTGGGGCTTATCTGTGCACACTGGAACTCATTAAAGTCATGGCGTGGTCTCCCAACAATCTAACCGTTGCAGTCCAAGGATTTGGTAATGGCGGTTACCATCTTGCCAAATTACTTGAAAAGGTAGGTTGTAAAATCGTAGCCGTCAGTGATTCACAAGGCGGTATTTACGCTGAAGAAGGTTTTCATATCGACAGCTTATGGCAAGAAAAACAAAGGTCACGACAAGTTCGCGCCGTTTACTGTGATGGTTCTGTCTGTGAACTGATCAATCATCAGCCCATTACCAATGCAGAATTACTTGAACTGGATGTCGACATTTTAATCCCAGCAGCGCTCGAAGGCGTCATTACCAAAGACAATGCCCATCAAATTAAGGCAAAAGCCGTTGTAGAAATAGCCAATGGGCCTATTTTATTCGAAGCTGATGACATATTAGCGAGCAAAGGCATTAAAGTCATACCGGATGTCCTCGCTAACGCTGGCGGTGTTACCGTCAGTTATTTTGAGTGGATTCAAAATCGCAGCGGTCAACACTGGTCTTTAGACGATGTCCATCAAAAACTAAAAGATAAAATGATCGATGCTTTTTCTCAAGTATGGACATTGGCTGAACAAAAAGATTATAGCTTACGTGAAGCGGCTTACATTAATGCCTTAAACAGAATCAGTACCGCCACCAGTAAATTAGGCACACACCACTATTTCAAACAAACTTAAAATTACATCAAGTCAATCGGGTCAATATCAATCGACCATTTCACTTTTCGACCACTTTTTAAGCTAGATATCGTCGGCATATGGTGGTCTAACAACTGATGTAGCACCTTACGATTTTGTGTAGTTAATAATAATTGCGCTCGGAAATAACCCGCTCTTTTTTCCATCATGGCAGGAACAGGACCCAAAACTAATACCGCATTTTGATGACCTTGATTGAGTAAGCCAGCCACTTCCGTTAAAAAATCCAATGACAAAACTTGCGCCTTACCGCGAGCACGAATCACACATAACGATCCCACCGGCGGCATTAAACTCCCTTTACGTTCTTCTAACAAAGCGGCAGCGATATCGCTATAACCATGATGTAATAACTGCTGCCAAAACGGATGTTCAGTTTGATTACTTTGAATATACACCCGGCCCGACTTTTCACCACGGCCTGCACGGCCTGTCACTTGAATGATCAATTGGGCTAATACTTCTGTTGCGCGAAAATCAGCACTGAATAAACCTTGATCAGCATCCAATACCCCAACCAAGGTCACATCATGAAAATCATGGCCTTTGGCTAACATTTGGGTACCGACTAATATTTTCCCACCCCCTTGCTGTATTTCTGACACTAATTTGGCAAAGGATCCCACTTTTTGGGTGGTATCCCGATCAATTCGTAAGACGGGAACAGCAGGAAATAAAGTTTGTAAACTCTGCTCTATTTGTTCAGTCCCAACACCATAATGACCCAAATCAGCTGATTCACACTCAGGACAATTTTTAATCAAAGCTTGGTTAAAACCACAATGATGGCAACGTAATTGGTAACGGCCTTGATGAATAATCATCTTGGCATCGCAATCTGGACAGCTGGCTTGCCATTGACAATCATGACACATCAAAACGGGGGCATAACCCCTTTTATTAATAAACAATAATACTTGGTTATCTTTTGCTAATTCTGTTTCTATGGCCTTATAAAGCGCCGTTGATAAGCCATTCACTGCCTTAGGACCTCGGCTATCAACTAACATCACTTCAGGTAACACTGCACCGGTGGCACGTTGTGTCAGTGTTAAAAGTCGATACTGTTGAGATTGGGCACGATAAAAAGATTCTAATGACGGTGTTGCACTGCCAAGGACAATAGGAATATCAGCTTGTTTTGCTCGCATTAAGGCGACGTTTCGAGCGTGATAAGACAAACTGTCTTGTTGCTTATAAGAACTATCATGTTCTTCATCGATGATAATCAGACCCAAATTGTCTAATGGGGTAAACACAGAAGAACGTGTGCCTATCACGATATCTGCATGGCCTGAATGAGCTAATAACCAAGCTTGATGTCTATCTGTTTCATTCATTGACGAGTTAATCACAACAATCTTAGCGGAGAGATGTTGCTTAAATCGAGCAACGAATTGTTCGGTTAATCCAATCTCAGGGATTAAAATTAACACTTGCCGATTTTCAGCTAACATCTCTGCCGTTAACTGAATATAAACTTCTGTTTTACCACTTCCCGTAATACCTTGAATTAAACTGACATTAAAAGATGATTTATTACTCCATATATCTTTTACTGTGTGTGACTGCTCACTATTTAATATTTTTAGTGGAATAAGGTCAGTTTTAATGGCCGGTTTTTTAATGTCTTCATGTTGTTCAATAATCCCCTTTTCTAATAAATTTAGTAGAGTAGAACGACAAGATCCAAGGTGTTCATACAGATCTTTTTGTGAAATAGCCTGGTCAGATTGATCGAGGAAATGAATAATTTCTTGCTGTTTTTTACCGAAGCGTAAAGCTGTTTTTTTCTGTTTGATAAGTGACCAAGTATTGACTGTTTTTAAAGTATTAGGCTCTCCCGATCTTATTTTTTTAGGTAAGGCAACTTGGTAACAATGCCCAATAGGGTGATGATAATAGTGACTTGTCCAATGGATTAATTCGAATAAAACCTTAGAAATAATAGGGGTAGGATCGAGGCAATCAATCACTGTTTTTAATCGCTCGAGGTCAGCGGGATCTTTTTCTTCTTTAATGCTGACAACAAAACCAATCATTTCGCGTGATCCAAAAGGCACTTTAACCCGAGAGCCTATTTTTATTTCAAGACTAGATGGATTAATTAAATAATCGAAAGTTTGTCTTAAAGGACAAGGAAGTGCTATTTCAGCAATGAGTGACATGAGTAATTAAGATTAATAATAATAAATATGTTTTTAAAAGATTAATGATGTTAATGATTAATGCCTGTGGATATGGGGATAACGTTAAATACTAATTCTATTTCAGTGACTTAAATTTTTTTAGCATGTGGATAATAACAAGCTTAAAATTTTACTTAATATGTATAAGTCGCTAACTTATCCACAGGCAAAGTTATCCACAGTTTATGCTGTTCTTTATCCGTGAGCTTATACAGATCTTATCCTTTTGATTTCAAGTGGTATCCTATTGTTTAAAAAAGAGTGGATTTAACGATGAAATTAGCATTAATTGTGGCAACTGATGAAGCCGGTTTAATTGGTAAAGATAATGATCTTCCGTGGCGTTTATCTGCTGATTTGCAATATTTTCGACGTATTACGATGGGTAAACCTATTATTATGGGTCGTCGGACGCATGAATCAATTGGCCGTCCTTTACCAGGTAGAGATAATATTATTATTACGTCAGATACACAGTATCAGGCTGAAGGTTGCATTGTCACGCATTCGGTAGCCGAAGCGTTAAACCAGTGTAAAGCAGCAGAAGAAGCTATGATCATGGGCGGTGCTTCTTTATACAAACAGTGTCTGCCTGATGCTGATATCATTTATTTAACGCAAGTTCATGAGACGTTACAAGGTGATACTTGGTTTCCAAAATGGGACAAAAAAGACTGGCAATTGGTCTCAGAACAAACACATCCTGCTGATGATAAAAACGAATATCCCTATAGTTTTATGGTCTACCAACGCAAAATTAGAGTCTAAGTTTTAGATCCTAAAATCGCAATCGCAGCTTGTGTGTGTTCAGCGGCTTCATGGCCTAAATCTGTCAGGTAACCACCATCTTCCTGTGTGACTAACCCTTTATCAAATAATCGCTTTGTTGCTTCGCGTAGTGCTTGTCGTGCGTCTTGATGAACTTTAAGACCTTCAAGTGTTGTATCAAGGTTGTAGCGTAGTAATACTTCGATTTCATCAATAATGTGTTGCTTGATAGACATTAACTGCTCCGTAACAAGGTAGGGTATCGCTTTATCTTACAGCAATTTTTAGATTATTTTAATGACAATTTCATCTATCTAAAATGCCAAGACAGTCACATATAAGCTAACTAAAACTGTGTAATAATGGAATGCGCAGACAGTGCGTATCATGTCATTTATCACTCAAATTAAGGAGCGTAAAATGGAAATACAAGGAATAGCGCCACACAGCAACCAACCGACATTAACTAATCCTTTAAAGCAAATTGAAACTCTACAAGGGTAACAAACACAAGCACAAAGTGCGAGTGAAGCCCCGAGTACGGTGACATTGTCTGAGCAAGCAACAACGGGCTTATCAGAAACAGCAGTGATCAATCAAAGCAATGAAGCAACAGCAGCCAATAAGAGTAATACTGCAAGTATAGGTGCTACTATCGATATTACTGTCTAATTAGGAGAAAAAATAAATGCCGAGTCCAATCATTTCAGATGATCCACTCTATCGTTTATCAAGAGAAAGTAAAATTGACGAATTTAACCAGCGCATAGCTGCAGGCGAAACCGCTGATCTTAAAGGGTGTGATTTTAGACATATTAACCTGCAGAATTTGAATGCAGATGGGCTTGATTTTTCAGATAGCTATTTCCGACAAGCAGATCTAAGAGGTGTTGATTTCTCAAAATTCGTTAATTTTGAAGGGGCAAGTATTCACGCCGCTAAAATTTCCGGCGCACGTTTTCCAAGAGAAATTTGAGCAGGTGAAATCTTATTATCATTAGAGCATGGCACGGGGCTTCGTTATACCTAGGCTTCGGTTACTTCTTGATCGTCATCTTTTGCTTTTTTAGGCAACCAGCGCGAACAAAACAGACCTAATTCAAACAGCAGCCAAACGGGTAAAGCTAATAAGGTTTGAGAAATGACATCCGGTGGGGTTAATAACATGCCAACCACAAACGCGCCGACAATAATATAAGGCCGTTTTTCACCCAAGCTTTCTACCGTTGAAACACCAGACCAAATCAGTAATAAGGTCGCAATAGGCACTTCAAAAGCAAAGCCGAAGGCAAAGAACAATTTTAAAACAAAGTCTAGGTAGCTACTGATATCGGTCATAACAGCAACGCCTTCTGGCGCAGCTTGGGTTAAAAAGCCAAATACCAGTGGAAAGACCACGTAATAAGCAAAAGCAATGCCTAAGAAAAACAGCGCTGTGCTGGCAAATAATAACGGGAAAATAATCCGTTTTTCATTGTCATACAAGCCCGGTGCCACAAAGCCCCAGAGCTGAAATAACAGAATCGGGATAGCAAGCATAATAGCTGTACATAACGTTAGTTTAAATGGCGTTAAAAAGGGCGATGCGACTTCAGTCGCAATCATGGTACTACTTTCGGGTAAATGGCTTAACAACGGCTCAGCTAAAAAATGATATAGATCATTTGAGAACGGTAATAGCACAACCGCAATAATAAGTACGGCCAAAATACCACGTAACAATCGGTCACGTAACTCAACTAAATGGGAAACCAACTGTTGTTGCTGGCTATCCGTTTCCATTCTTACCCTTGTCTGAATCAGGTGTTTCTACAGGATTTGTTTTCAATGGTTCAGCGGGAATATCCGAAGAGTCAGCTTCGTCAGGGATAACATAGCGAGGCACCGACGGTGTGCCGTCTTCAGAAATAGCCCTTCTTAATTCATCAGCACGTAATTCACGTGAAATATCACTGCGTACAGACTGAATAGAAGCGTTAGCACGCCCAATCCATAACCCCGTAACGCGAATTAGCTTAGGCATGCGTTCTGGTCCGACAACGACCAAAGCCACTATCGCAATTAATAAGAGTTCCCAAAAACCGATATCAAACATAATTGTTTATTGTAATATTATTCAATAGCGGATATAACCTAAGGCCATCGCCGCGCATTAAATAAAACTAGCTTTGTTTGTCTTTTTCAGTTTGTTGCATGGTGCTTTCACTGCTGCCATCGGCATGATGAAGTGAGACATCATCTTTCGCATTAATGTCATCTTCACCTTCACGGACAGATTGTTTAAAGCTTTTAATGGCACTGCCTAAATCACCACCCATAGAGCGTAATTTTTTAGTACCAAATAACAGGATTACAATGGCTAAAACAATCACTAACTGCCAAATACTAATACCGCCTAAACCCATGATGTTCTCCTAATTAAAACTAGACAAGCCCTGGCCGCCCAGTAAATGTACATGTAAATGCCCTACTTCTTGTCCGCCGCCAGGGCCAGTATTGATAATGGTTCTAAAACCATCAGGTAAGCCTTGATCGCGTGCCAAGTGAGGTAATTGCAACATTATATGCCCTATCAACATTTGATGCTCATCCGTCAAATCATCCAAGCTATCGATATGGATTTTCGGAATCACTAATAAATGGACAGCGGCACGGGGATTAATATCCTTAAAGACCAATATTTTTTCATCTTCATAAACGGTATCAGCGGGAATGTCACCTGCGACAATTTTACAAAAAAGACAGTCGGTCATTGCTTTGATCTATTGGCTTTTTCTTCGAGTCCAGACAAGCCGAATCGACGATCTAACTCATCTAAAATCAGCTGATGGTCGATATTATTATGGGCTAACAGCACCATGCTGTGGAACCAAAGATCAGCCGTTTCGTAAATAATTTCATCGCGATCACCACCCTTACCTGCAATCACAGTTTCGGTAGCTTCTTCGCCTAATTTTTTGAGAATTTTATCCGTACCGGCTTGGTATAAACTAGCCACGTAAGAACTGTCAGCATCAGCTGATTTGCGGGCTTCGAGCACTGCGGCTAATTGGCTTAATACATCACTCATGAATATATCTCTTTAGGATCTTTTAATACGGGATCAGCGCTGACCCATTCATTATTTTCCAGGCGCAGATAAAAACAATGATGACGACCAGTATGACAAGCTATTCCGCCTAATTGTTCAACCTCTAGTAATACTGCATCATGATCACAATCTATCCTGATCGACTTTACTTGTTGCTGGTGACCTGATGTTTCACCCTTATGCCAAAGTCGTTGGCGAGAACGTGACCAGTAAACAGCATGACCTGTTTCAAGGGTGAGCGCTAAGGACTCGCGATTCATCCAGGCTAAGGTCAAGACTTGCTTCGTCTCAGTTTCTTGTGCGATAACCGGGACAAGTCCGTCATCGTTCCATTTTACTTGTTGAAGCCAAGTCATGCTATCCGCACCTCAATACCTTGGCTGGCCATTTGTTGCTTGGCTTCACCTACGGTATGTTCACCGAAATGAAAAATACTCGCTGCTAATACGGCATCTGCTTCGCCCAACTTTACGCCATCGGTTAAATCTTGTAATTTTCCGACACCGCCAGAGGCAATCACGGGGATAGTCACGGCTTGGCTAACAGCGCGGGTTAACGCCAAATCAAAGCCAGATTTAGTCCCATCACGGTCCATGCTGGTTAATAAGATTTCACCAGCGCCATAAGACGCCATCTTTTCAGCCCATTCAACCGCATCAATGCCTGTCGGCTTGCGGCCACCATGGGTGAAGATTTCCCATTTATCGGCGTCGCCATCAGGAGAAACCTGCTTGGCATCAATTGCGACAACGATACATTGCGAGCCAAATTTCTCTGCAGCTTCTCGAACGAACTCAGGGTTGGTAATCGCTGCTGAGTTAATGCCGACTTTATCAGCGCCAGCATTAAGCATACGACGAATATCTTCTAGTTTACGAATGCCACCACCGACGGTGAGTGGAATAAAGACTTGGCTAGCAACGGCTTCAACGACATGGACAATGGTATCCCGATTATCATGCGTGGCGGTAATATCCAAAAAAGTCAGTTCATCAGCACCTTGTTCGTCATAACGCTTAGCAATTTCAACGGGGTCGCCGGCATCGCGGATGTCGACAAATTGAACACCTTTGACAACACGGCCATTTTTGACATCGAGACAAGGAATAATACGTTTCGCTAAGCCCATGTTATCAAGTGTAATCTTGTGGCGGGTTTAAGCGATCAGCCAAAGATTGGCCTTCAGCAAGATCAATGGTGCCTTCATAAATCGCACGACCAACAATGGCTCCCATCACGCCTTCACTTTCGTAATGGCATAAGGCTTTAATATCGTCATAATCGGTGACACCACCAGACGCAATAACAGGAATATTGATAGCACGTGCCAAATCGCGAGTAGATTCTAAATTCACGCCTTGCATCATGCCATCACGGCTGATATCAGTGTAAACAATGGCTTCGACACCATCTTGTTCAAACTGTTTTGCGATGTCGGTAACGTCATGATGAGATAGTTTTGACCAACCATCAATGGCGACTTTGCCATCTTTGGCATCTAAACCGACAATGATATGCCCCGGGAATTCCGCACAAACATCCCCAACAAAATGAGGTGCATTGATCGCCTTTGTACCAATAATGGTATAGCGAACACCGGCCTCGAGATAAGCTTGAATGGTATCTTCATCACGAATACCGCCACCGATTTGTACATCAAGATCAGGGAAGGCACTACAAATCTCATGAACGACACCGGCATTCACCGGCTTACCGGCAAAAGCGCCATCGAGATCGACAATGTGCAAACGTTTAGCACCTGCATCAACCCATTGTTTAGCAACGGCAACTGGATCTTTAGAAAATACCGTATTGTCTTCCATTCGACCTTGTCTCAGGCGGACGCAATGCCCTTCTTTTAGGTCAATAGCAGGAATTAACAACATAACACTGTCTCCATTTTGTCAGATTTAGGATTGTCCATCCCAGTTTAAAAAGTTCTTAAGCAATTGTAATCCAGCCGATTGGCTCTTTTCCGGATGAAATTGCGCAGCAAAAATATTGTCTCGGCTCAGTGCCGCGGTAAATGTGTGTTGATATTGGCTGGTTGCAGCGGTGACAGAGGCTTGCTCTGGATCAACAAAGTAACTGTGTACAAAATAGAAGCGACTCGCGTCATGAATACTCTGCCATAGCGGATGCGACCCGCTTTGTTGGACTTCGTTCCAGCCCATGTGAGGGACTTTAAAGTCGTATTCTGTTCGTGCGCGTTGGGTATCGAATTGACGGACTTGACCAGGAATAATACCCAGGCTCGTCACACCGCCATTTTCTTCACTATGGCTTAATAAAGCCTGCATGCCTAAGCAAATACCGAGGAAAGGTTTCGTTTGAGCCGCTTCATGGATAACATCATCAAGTCCTAAGCGAGTGAGCTCGGCAACGCAATCACGGATAGCGCCGACACCTGGGAAAACAACATGACTTGCATTGAGGATTTTCTTGGGGTCTGCAGTAACGTGAACAGTCGTATTTTCCGCAACCGCTTCTAACGCTTTAGAAACAGAGCGTAAATTACCCATACCATAATCAATCACAGCTACGTGACGCATAACAAACCTATCTGAATTATCATTTTCTATTTTACGCGTTTAACAGACACCTTAATATGTAAGCGTGCTTTAAAGGCTACCTTTGGTCGATGGCATTTGTCCTAGCGCACGGGCGTCAAGTGTCACAGCCATGCGCAAGGCGCGGCCAAAGGCTTTAAACATCGTCTCTGCAATATGGTGTGCGTTGCGGCCTTTTAGGTTATCAATATGTAAGCTGACACCGGCGTGATTTACAAAGCCTTGGAAAAACTCATAGAATAAATCGACATCAAACTCACCGATTTTATCGCGGTTAAAAGTGACATCGTATTCAAAGCCTGGTCGGCCAGATAGATCTAACACGACGCGGCTCAAAGCTTCATCTAGGGGGACGTAACTGTGGCCATAACGCACAACTCCTTTTTTATCGCCAAGCGCTTTCTTAAAGGCTTGACCAAGGGTAATACCGATATCTTCTACGGTGTGGTGAGCATCAATTTGCAAGTCGCCATTGGCTTTGATCGCGAGATCAAATAAACCATGACGGGCAATTTGTTCCATCATATGGTCAAGGAAAGGCACACCCGTTTCGGCACTAAATTGGCCCTGCCCATCCAGGTTAATCGAGACATCAATTTGGGTTTCAAGTGTGTTACGCGCAACAGTGGCGGTGCGAGTTGTCATGGTGTGTCCTAGCGCATTGATAAGTAGAAATAAACAATGATAACTGTTTAAGCAATTGGTTTGAAGGATATCATAGTCAATTAGTGCAAGTATGAGAAGCAGCGATGTCACAAATCAAGGTATTTAACCCTTCAGTGGACTGCTGATTCTAGTAAGTAAAGGTCAAGTATTAAGAGGCAGGAAACATCCTTTCTAGGAAGTTTTAGGGGTTTCGAGTGCTGTAAAGGCATCAGCCGTACTTAAAAAAACTTGGCCTTGTAGCTGCGTGATAAAGCGCGTTGGTGAGAGCTTGTCCATGACCGGCCCTTTTAACTCAGCAAGGTGCACAGTGACCCCGGCCTCCTGTAATGCCTCAGACAAGTGCTCAAGCGTCTCCAAAGCACTACTATCAATAAAGTTAATACCACTACAGACTAAGACTAAATGCTGAATGTCAGGATGTTCAGCGACTTTGTCTGAAATAAGGTTTTCAATATAACTTGAATTAACGAAGAACAGGCTTTCATCAATGCGTAAAGCCAAGATGTGGGCAGGGCTCTGAGCGTCATACCGTAGAACATTGCGAAAGTGGCCGTGATCATCAATACGACCCAAAACCGCGACATGAGGTTGGCTGGTGCGTAATAAGAAAAAGAACACTGATAAAACAACACCGACGAGAATGCCAAGCTCTACACCCATAAACAACACAACAAAAAAGGTCACTAGCATTGAGATAGCATCACCTTTGTTGTAACGCCAAAGGTCTATCAGTCCTTCCATATCAAATAATTTCGTGACAGCGATAATGACAATAGATGATAAGACGGCTAATGGCAGATAATAAAACAGCGGTGTCAGAAAGAGGACAACGATTAAAACCAATAAGCCGGTGAAAATAGATGCAAACGGTGTTTGAGCGCCAGCACTATAATTAACAATCGAGCGGCTTAACCCCCCTGTAATCGGGTAAGCGCCGGTGAAGGAAGCGCCGAGGTTTGCCATCCCTAAGCCAAATAATTCTTTATTGGGCTCAATCTTTTCTCGTTCCTTGCTAGCGAGAGATTTGGCAACTGAAATACTTTCAATCGTACCAACCAAAGCGATTAAGATGGCCGGGCCGAGTAACTCCCAAACTAAATCTTGATCAATGTGAGGTATGCCAAAGCTGGGTAAACCGCTTGGAATATCACCGACAATCCGCAAATTGAACGCATCATGCCAACCAAAATACCAAGAAGCGATGGTAAAGATGCCGACAGCAAATAAAGGTCCAAGCTTTGACATGACATTGACGAAGATAGCTGAAAGTTTAAGCCGTGTTAACAACCGTTTTAAAGGCCCGCCCGAAGAAAGAATAATGACAATAGAAGCAATACCGACGAATAAGGCCAAGACATTGCTTTCTTGCCAATGATTTAAAACATAAAACAGCTTTTCAAAACTATTCAGGCCCGATGGAATGGTCATGCCAAGGAAGTACTTTAATTGGCTCATGCCAATGATAATGGCGGCAGCACTGGTAAAGCCATTCAGGATCGGTTTGCTGAGCAAGGTGGCCAACACACCAAGGCGAGCCAAACTCATAATAATCAACAAGACGCCACTCAATAAAGCAATGATCAGCGCGCCGGTATGGTAGTCAGCGCTGCCAGAAGCGACGACCTCACCCATCACGCTGGCGGTCATTAATGACACCAGTGCGACAGGGCCAACGGCTAGGTAACGACTGCTACCAAATAAGGCATAGAGCATCATCGGCACAATACTCGCATACAGGCCAATTTCAGGCGATAAACCGGCCAATAAAGCATAAGCCATTGATTGGGGAATGATCATGATAGCAACCGTGATGCCAGCGACAATATCACCAGAAAGTGTTTGGCGTGTGTAGTCTGGTAGCCATTGCAAAATAGGCAGTATTTTCTTAATCACGGTATGCCTTGTTGAGGAAGCTGATAGATAAAATAAGGGGTTAAAACAAATAAACTGCCAACCCGGTCTAAATTGGATTGGCAGTTCGATGTGTTTCCTAGCAAAAGTCAGTATCAGTAAACTGATTTAGGGCCATTAATAAAGTCTAAAAGCGGCCTTTTAACATACCGTACCAGTAAAGTTTAGGCAGGATATCTTTCTTCAAGAGATACATGCTCTTTCTTTCCACGCTTTGATCGAATGGGAAGGTTTCTTTCGGATTTAAGTCATAATCAAACTCAGCCAGTATCAAACGGCCGTAGCCAGTTACCAGTGGACATGAGGTATAGCCGTCATATTGATCAACAAGCGGCTGATTATCTCTAGCAGAAAGAATATTCCTTACCATTACCGGGACTTGTGCACGAATCGCAGCTGCTGTTTTAGAGGTCGGTAAGCTACTGCAGTCGCCACAGGCGAAGATATTATCGTAGGTATTATGTTGCATAGTGTCTTTATCAACATCAACCCAACCCGCATCATTCGTTAAGCTACTTTTCTTAATAAAAGTGAGTGGACCCATGCGCGGTGTGACATGCAACATGTCGTATTCCATCGAGACCAGTTCTTCAGAATCAAGATCTTTGAAGATAGCGACTTTGTTGTCAGCATCAACTTCAACTAAGTCATGACGGAATGTACGCTCAATACCACGCGTATCACAGATTTTAGTCAATTGATCCGCATATTTTTTAACGGCAAAGATACCGGGCATACCCGATACAAATTTGACATCAATTTGGTTTCTAAGGCCAGAACGTTTGAAATGGTCTTCTGCGAGATACATGATTTTTTGTGGTGCACCGCCACATTTAATTGGGCTGCCAGGCTGGGTGAAGATAGCCGTTCCTTTACCTAAGTTTCGGATGTTTTCCCAAGTTGACTCAACAGATTTGTAGCTGTAGTTGCTACAAATGCCTTTTTTACCCAAATTAGGTGAGAGGCCTTTAATGTCAGTCCAGTTAATTTGCAAGCCAGCAGCAACCACCAAATACTCATAACTGAGGTCGCCATTTTCTTTTGTTGTCACTTTATTGTTTTCTGGATCAAAACCCGTAGCAGCATCTCTAATCCAATCGCATCCTTCTGGAATAAGCGTAGCCGTATCTTTTTTGGAAACCTCTTTCGGCATGACGCCACCGCCAACCAATGTCCAAATTGGTTGATAATAATGCTCTGTCGAAGGTTCAATAATGGCAATACTGCCGCTGGGCAATTCTTTAACCAGTCTTGCTGCTGTACTAATGCCGGCTGCACCGCCACCCACGATTACAATTTCATAATGTTTATCAGTCATAGCTCATGTTCTCATTAGTGACGCTGGAAGGATAGCGACAGATTTAAATAGGCTAGTTAATGGCTTAATTATAATCGGGCTAAAAGTTTAAGTCGAACTTAAACGGAGGCGATTATTTCTCGGTCATTAAAGCCCGCATTTTATCGATTTCCCATTCTCTTGGGCCGAGTGCTTTATAGATAAGTTTACCTTCTGGGCTAACAAGGTAGCTCATGGGTAAAGCACGCACTTCCCAGCCTTCAACTGACATATTGGCATCTAAAACCGTTTTGAAGGTGATATTGTTCTTTTCAAGGAAAGGTCTTACTCGGCCTTGTGGTGGGCCTGCGTGGATAGCAATGATTTCAAAGCCATGTTCGCCATCTTCATTTAGAGCTTCATAGAGGGCCTGCATAGCAGGGAATTCTTTGATACAAGGGCTACACCAATGCGCCCAAAAGTTAACAAGAATGTATTTACCTTCGTACTCTTTCATATTAAACGGCTGACCATTGCTATCTGGGAGCGCAATAGGCGGCGCAACACGAATTCCAGGCATCTCGGTCATGAGTGGTTTATCACTAGCGAAGCTCATTGAGCCAAAGAAAGCCAAGCAGATAAAAAGAGCCGCACGCATTGAAGAATCCTTAAAAATATTAGTGTTCATTTGTTGTGTCTCCTACCGGAGTTGCAAAAGCATCTGAAATCACTTCAGCAATATTGTCACCATTCAACGTCTTCATAAAAGTCATTAAGTCGTCGATCTCACCTTCTGTTAAACCAAGCGGTTGTATCAGGGGTGATTGTGTGACATTTGGAAAGTTACTTTCGTTCTTGAGCATGCCGCCTTCATTATAAAAAGCAATGACATCACCCAAATTTAGCATCGAACCATCATGCATATAAGGTGCAGTTAACGCGACATTACGCAAAGAAGGTGTACGGTATTTCCAGCGATCATCAGGGTCTTGTGTGACTTCATAAAAGCCAACATCAGGGATCGGTGGATGACCCACTAGGGCCTTTTTAGACTTTAAGACATAGGCGTAAGTACCCGGTGCAATAAGCATCCGTTCTTTATCAGGTTCTTTACCCATTGAGCGTTTAAAGCCAAGGCCGGTATTGTGCATCATATTATCGGTAAAAAGCGCTGTTTTCTGCCCCACGCTGTGACAACTAACACATTGCCCTTTACCTTTAAAGACATTAAAGCCTCGAATGGCTTTTTCACTGATGGCATTAGCTTCTTTACCAAAATACCAGCGATCAAATGCTGAGTTGCCCGACACAAGTACACGCTGGTAACTGGCGAGCGCTTTACCCATTGTGACAATATTGGGCCCTTTACCATCAAAAGCAGCTTCAAATAAGCCGGCATAATCAGGCATGTCTTTTACTTTTTGGATTACTTGGCCCATTGAGGTCATGGCCATTTCATTACGGGCTAGTAATGGCCCCCAAATTTGGTTTTCTAATGTGGTTTCACGGGCATCGTGAAAAAGGCGTTCTAAATACGCGGTATTGTATATTGTAGGCGCATTTCGACGGTTTGATCGGCCCTCAAAACCAACGGCTTTCTCTAACTCATGGCTTGTGAAGCCTTGTTCAGGAATATGGCACATGGCGCATGAGAAAGTGTCGTTAAGGGATAAGCGACGATCAAAGAATAATTTTCTACCCAAATCAATTTTTTCGACAGTCAAAGGATTGTTGACTGGTACAGGAATTTTTGGCAGACCTAATGGCGGGTTTTCAATAACGCGGATTAAATCAGCTTTTGTTCCTTGTCGTGCAGAGATGGCAACGGAATTAGTTTGATAGCCAGTTGTTTCGTAACCAGCTTTATCATCACCAGCACCAATACGGACACCATCAATGATATAGGCATTGCCAGAGGCAGAAGACGAGTCTTCTGCCTCTGGTGCCTGAATAGTGAAATGTTCTGAGTTATAAAAATCACGAGGCTTTTCTTGTTCTCGTACGTCATTATCTTTTGATAAGCCGTAGCTACTATAGAAACAAAGTGACAATAGCAGGCTTATTTTTACACCAGAATATCTCATTTTTTCTCTTTTTTACGCTGACTACTTGCTCATTGCTACGATTGGACTTTTTGCTTGCTCAACTTTGGCTTGTTTGCCGTAGAGAGAGTAAGCGCCAAAGCGCATTTGATGAGCACGACCTAGCTTCTCAGCATGGAAGTCGATAGCGAACTGTTCGGTCATTTCTTTACCATCCCAGTGGTAAAGCTTGATGAACTGGTCGTTATCTTGTGCTTTCTTATCCCAGTTGCCTAGTAAAGAAGTGGTGTAGTACAAACGCTTACCATCCCAGCTAGATGAAACCATGTTTACTTGATTACCGATTTGCTTCTCATAAACCTGTTTAGGGTTATGTGGATCAGTGATATCAAATGCACGTGTTTTACCATCTAAGAAAGTGTTAACCCATAAAAGAGCATCATCACTTTGGATAGAGATATCAACAGGTAATGGAATGTTAGCAGGAACGCCGATATCAGCAACGTTAGTCGCTTTCCAAACATCATTTTCTTCTTCTAATAAAACAATTTGAGAAGTCAATGCTGTTGTTGAGAAACAGTAATCGTTACCTGGTTTCCAAGCACAACGGATTTCAAGAGGTGCACCCGGTACGTCTAAGACTTGCTTAGGCTTACGTGTGTGCAGATCCCAGATAACCATAGTGTTACCGAAACGTTTCATCGCTTCAGCATCACCTAACATGGCACCGAAGTCCATCATGTAGTTAGACCAACCAGTGAATGAAGACGTTAACATTACGTTTTTAGACGGTAATGCACGGATATCATAACCGTAACCATCTGCAAATTGACCACCTTTGTGAGCACCTTGAAGGTTATCATCAGTCGGCATCCAATAAGTTGAGATGTATTCACCACTGTTAGTGTATTCAACTAATGCTGTACGACCGCCGTGATCTTGGTTATTTGATAAGCCAGTGATGATCATACGACCTGGAAGAGCGTAAGTTGTGTGAGGACCAACAACACCACCTGATTTGCTTACGAAATCATCGATAGTTTTAACTAAAGTGGCTTTAGCTGGATCAGTGTGTACGTCAAAGATAAAAATTTTGTTTGAATCTAGACCACCAGCCCAAAGGTATTTACGATCATCTGTGAAACCAGAGTGATGAGCTTCATTACGCCCGCCGACTGATTCAGAGTTGATCACTTTACCGTAGTGTTCAGATTTTGGGTTAACGTCAACAGTAACCATTTTGTCTTGTCCATCGCCTAGGCCTTCAACACCTAGAGTCCAAACATAAACGAAATCTTCTTGACCAACGATTTTAACCATGTACGGGGACATACATGTTTCATCAGCCATAACTGGGTTTGTAGCTAACACAGAGGCAGCCACGAATGGCGCTAATACTGCTAGCGGTTTGCTAATAAACTTTTTGATATTCATATCATCTCCTAAATTTACGATTCGCATCTAAGCTAAAGAAACCTAATTTATACTGCCCGGTCGGGAAGCTAACAACAGCCCTTTTCTTTGGCATTGCTAACAAAGTGACTCAAACCCAAAAGTGTTTCTAGCCCATGAGTGATGCGTCTTCATGCAGGCATCATAGTCTTAACATACCTATATCAATAGATACCTACACGGATGATACATCAATGATATTGAAATAGAGCCTAGTATTAATACTAGGAGTATTGCTCCTAGCAAATCAACGACATTGTCTGTAAATATAGTAATAATGAGTGTTTACGAGCAATATCAATATTTTCTTGTAACCGATTTGTTGAATAGGGCACGCCGTGTCAAATGACCTACTTTTTTTATCTTTTTACTAAATATAACTGTATTGATATCTAGACCACGTTTGATCATAGAAGTTTTAAAAACAAACAAATTTTAGTTTAAACTGACTAAATGGTTTATTTCAGTTTGGTTTAATAAAAAGTGATATTGTTGCCGACGCCTATTCTCATCAGGTCATACCCCATGCGCAACTCCCCATTAAACGCTGAGCGGGTTGTTTCTAAGATAGCGGCCTCGTCAACTCCGAAGAGTAAAACATGGTTGAAAACAGCGGCTTTGGGTTGGACATGTTTAAACAATCGGCCAGCCTGTTCTGGTGTCGTGTGATAAGACAAGACTTTTTGCAGCCGTGGGTTTTGCGCCAGTAGTGTTGTCCCAGCTGCAGCGACTTCATGAATAAGTAAGTCAACACCTTCAGCATGCTTTATCAGGTTGTCTGAGTATGTTGTGTCGCCAGAAATAATAACAGAGGCTTCACCATTATCTATTCGGTAGCCATAAGCGGGCTCTACGGGGTGATGGTTGACCAAAAAGGCGGTGATAGTGATGCCATCCTGATCGTAGACAATCCCCTCTGATTGAATATCTCGACTGATGATGTCATACGTCTCTGGATCAAGTTGGGTATTTTTTGTTCGATAAGTGAAGTCTGCTTGGTGTGCTAAGCAAAGGTGTTTGGCCAAAGCCTTGACGCCCGTTGGCCCTGTTAGCTCGAGTTTCTTTGGGCGCTGCCATATCCAGCTGGTTAACCATAAATCACTTAAACCTGAAATATGGTCAGAATGCAGGTGCGTTAAAAAAACATGCTCAATTCGGGATAAGTGAATCCCTGCCTGTGCCAATCGCATTGTGATGCCACGACCACTATCGAAGATAAAGTAACGCCCTTTCACCTCAACGACGGTAGCCGGTCCAAAGCGTTCAATACTCGGCTTAGGTGTCCCAGTCCCAAGTAACGTTACTTCCATATAATCTGCATAGGCAGACGGAGTGAAAAAAGTCGTTAAGATGGTGAATAACAAAAGTGAATATTTTATGGCAGTCATCGACAAACCTATTGAGTGATGATACTAAATCAGTATGAGCAATATGGTTACATGGATGCAGTAGTAGGTAAAGCGTGGGGATTTTACTGTGCAAAACAGGGGGCTGTATTGAAACAGCCCCGGAGTCTTTGCATAAAAAGAAAAGGCGTCTATGCGCTTTTTTGAATTAAGCTATTCATATCGTTACCATTGATGCTAACAGTGCCAGTAACAGTCACGGGTCTTGTTAGCATATCTAATACTGGGCAATTACTTTCAGCAGCATTGACTAACTTAAGCAATGATTCATTATCAGCAGGGCTTACTAGTGTTGTTTCGAAAGCAATGTCTGTGAAGCCGGCAGGTACAGTTTCATCCATCCCAAAGAGGCCTTTAAGATCTAGGTTACCTCTAATATTGACTTTAACTGAGGTTAAAGGAATATCCATAACAGATGCATACGCCGAGTACATGATTTCTTGGCAAGTGCCTAGCGAAACTAAGACTAATTCAACAGGACTCATTCCGGCATCTTTACCAGCAAGGACGGGAGGTTCATCAATGGTCATTGAAGGAAAATCGCGGACTTGTGCTGTACAGCGTACATCTTTTACCCATTCGGTAGAGACGTGGTAAACAGCTTTTGATTTGCTAGGGCTTTCTTGAATTCCGTCAATGATTGTCATCATGGCATTTTTGACATCTTCTTGAGACATAATTTATTCCTCGCATTAAATTTAGCTACCAGAACATAAGTGCGATCGTCCGTGAAGCTTGATTATTCTGAAAGCAACATTACATTTCTTTTAGCCAGTCCTTGAGTAAAAGAGCGCATCTAACTTATACCAACTAGTTGGTATAAGTTAGAGAATACGGAAATTGAAACTATTGTCAACCAAATGGTCTAAAATAAAAAGAGGGGTTCCTAAGTGGTGCGGATACAGGCCTTAGCTAATAATACCTTTATTACCAGCCATGTTTTTCAATTTGGGTGTGTTGATTTTCTCGATTGAGAATTGCTTCTTATCTCTTAAGTAACCTGATACGACATCCCAAATAGGCGCGCCCTCAGCTTGGGCATTGACCGTAGCCCAACCGGCAACCTTATAAAGCTTATTAGCTTCAACTGTTTTACCATTATCAAGGGTCATATTTGAAATACGCTCGCCGAAGCCAGCAAGGGGGTCACAAACGTAATCCATACCACCGACACGCACCATGTCACCACCTTGGCGATAAAACGGGTCGACATTGAACAGATTGTCACAGACATCCTCAAGAATGGCTTTGATATCTGCCCCTGACATATCACGGGTATAAGTTTCTGGGTAAGTAATACAGGTTTGATCCATGACATGCTCAAACGTGATGTTCTGACCTGGCATGACCGTGGTACCCCAGCGGAAGCCAGGAGATAAAGAAATGTCAGCGCCATTCACTTCACGTAAGGCATCACAAATCACTTGATCAAATGTGCCGTTAAAATTGCCGCGGCGATAAAGTAGCTCATCAGTGACGGCTAATGTTTCATTAAGCTTGCTTTCGTAAGGAGCGCGAACATCATCAATGAAAGCATCCATTTCGGGATCGGCTTTAATATAATTTGAGAAAACTGGTAATAAGGTATAACGGAAATCTTTGACGTGCCCTTTGCCTAATTCGAGGTCAAGCACGCCGACAAACTTACCGTTAGAACCGGCATTGGTGACTAAAGTTGTACCAGCGGCATTTTTGACATGAACGGGTTTGGGCACACCATCATGGGTATGGCCGCCTAAGATAACATCTAGGCCTGCGACGGTTTCTGCTAATTTAAGGTCAACATCCATACCATTGTGTGAGAGTAGGATGACAGCATCAGGTTGCTCGGCATCCTTCACTTCATCAATAAGCTCTTGTAATTCACCCGCTTGAATACCAAAAGTCCAATCAGGAATAAAGCGGCTCGGGTTAGCAATCGGGGTATAAGGGAAGGCTTGTCCGATGACAGCAACGCGATGATCCCCCATTATTTTAATGGTATAAGGCTTAAAGGCGTTACCGGTATCTTCGTCATAAGCCGGCGCGCCTTCAAATAAAGCATCTTCATTAACTTTGACGTTATGGGCGATGAATTCACCATTGAAGGCTTCAATATTCTTTAATATTTCGGTATCTTGATAAGTAAATTCCCAGTGTCCTGTCATGACATCGACACCGAGCAAATTAGAGGCTTCGACCATGTCCATACCACGAGTCCAGTATGCGGTCGCTGAACCTTGCCAAGTATCACCGCCGTCAAGTAGCAGTGAGTGATCTGCATCGCCATAACTTTGGCGTAATTGCTTAATGAGCGTGCTGAGATGAGCATAACCACCGACTTTGCCATACTTTTCTGCACAAGCAATAAAATCAAGTGAGGTAAAACCATGTGATTGAATGCTGCCAGCATTCATATTGAAATAATCTAGAAAGTTTTTGCCAACGATATGGGGTGGCTTGCCATCCTCGTGACGAATACCAATATTGACACTGGGTTCACGGAAATAAATAGGTTTTAGTTGTGCATGGCTATCAGTAATATGAAGCAATCGGGCATTACCAAATTTCGGTATGTCATACATGCTTTCAGGTGTTGCTTCTGAGTGATTAGAAAACGCAGTTCTAGGGAAGATATTAGCTGCGCTAGCTATGGCAAGTAATTGAGTAAATTCACGACGATTCATAATTAACCATTTTTCAGTAAGAGAATATAAAAAAGCCCAGAACTAGTCTTTAAAACTTAGTCCCGGGCTGTTTGTTGTGCCGTTTAAGTAAAGCTAGGAAGCTTACTTAGGTTTAACTGTAGATAAACCTAAAGTTTCCCAGTTTTGCATACCACCACGGTACCACTTGATTTTTGCTGCTGGGTAGCCAAATTTTAACAAAGTTAAAATGTTTCTAGGTGATTGACCACACCACATACCATTACAGAACATAACCAATGTTTTAGCATTTGTGTAGTTCCATAGGCCTTCTTGCTCTTCAACACCGAATTTTTCTTGCATGATTTCAGCAATGTCAAATGGGCTAGCGCCTTTAGCAGTGTCTAGGTGAGTCCAAGGAATGTTGACTGAACCAGGAATAGTCCCTTTAGCAACCCAATCAGGTGTACGTGAATCGATGACCATGATTGAATCATCACCATCACTGTGCATTTTTACGTAATGAATGATTTCTAGTTCACCTAATGTTTCAACGCCTTCAGCAATAACAATTGGGCGGATACAAAATGGCGGACATTTTCTTGATGTTTTTGCATAATCAGCTTTAATAGTATTAGCTGTGTCTTGATTTCTTACGATGGTTACTGTTTCGCCGTGATTATTAACATCTACTGATGGTAGCGTTGGTGTTAGTTGAACATCAAGCGCTGATGCTGAACCAGCAATGAAAATCGATAAAAATAGACCTGCTACTTTTAGTGTCGTTTTATTCATGTGTCTTTTTCCTTTGATTATTTGAAAGTAAATTAATCATTTACAGGGATAAGTAATTGCCAATGTTTATCAGCATAGTGAGCCTGTTCTATAGCAAGCATAGATTGGTGTTTCACTTCTCGGAACAGAGCAATCGCTTGCTCATGGTTGCCGGCTTTTGCTGCAGCGTGGGCTTCCTCTAAGAGAGGGGCTGTCACACTCCATTCAAAACCCAGTTTATCAGCTTCAGACTGTGCATCTTCAGCTTGTGTGATTAAGGTGTCGAGATCAACAGCTTCATCATGCTGAGCTGCTGGTTTATCGGTCATGGTATCCGTTCCTGAGTCAGAGCAGCCTGTCAAAAGTACAGCTGCTGCGAATAAAGCCAAGAAGGTTGAGTAAGTTGTTTTTGCCATGATGCTATTTCCTTGAGCCAGGGCCGTTTAGCGGTAAGCCGTTAGCCATATATGTGTGGAAATACTCTAAGTTACGGTATTGTTCACTTTGTAATGCAAAAGGCTTCGCGCGAACTTGCGTATTACAACCGGCATAACGTTTTTGTAGTGTGCCGATATCATCCCATGCAAAACGGAAAGCAGGAAAATGCGTTGTATGGCCTAAGGCTGGGCTAGTGATTTCAGCTCTTAATTGCGCGCCGGCACTTGAAATATGACAAGTTGCACAAGCCATATTGAGTTGACCCTTACGTTCATAAAACATCTTTTTACCAGCTTCATAAGCTGCAAGTGCACGCTCATCATCAGGAATGACAACATTAATAATATTATCTCGTGATGTCTCAGCCATATAGGCTGAGACATAAGCTAGCTGACCCTGACCGTAGGGTAAGGCTTCTTCACCATTACTTGTGCGGCAGTGATTAATGGCAGATTCAATCGTGATGACTTGGCCTGTTTCTGTATCAAACTTAGGATAATCCTGTTTGATTCCAATACCGCCATTAGGAAAGCAGTCGGCATAACCTTTACCATTTGCGAAAGGCGTTTCAAAAAATGCTTGCCCTTCATCAACAGCATCTTCATAAGGCGGAAATTCTTCAATTTCTTCCCATTGTGAACGCGCATTTTCATTGATGGCATAGACACCATCTGCAAGGCCTGCTAATTCAACTTTAGGGAACCGTTTTTGAAAAAACGCCCTAATGTCATCTTGATCAGACTGAGGATCTGCATAACTTGGCGCACTTACAAACAGTGAACCAAGGAGTATGGCAGACAAACAAGTTAAACCTTTCATGTGAAGATCCTTGAATGTGTTGGCTTATTTAATAGGGGCTTCAACAGTCACTGTTTCGTCGGTGTTATCAGTCCATGTCATTGAAACAGTCTCACCTTTTTGAGCACCAGCGAAAGAAAATGACACATAAGGGTTTTTAGATACCGAACGGCCAAAATCTGCGTGAAAGACAACTTTATCACCATGCTTACAAACGAGTTCTTTGATGAACTTAGCCGGGATGATTTTGTCTGTTTTTTTATCTTTACGTAGGCCTGTTTCCATAGGGTGTTTTGCTAACACCTTGATGACGGCCATATCTCTTTTCATTTTTGCTTTAATTTTCATATTTCTATCCTCAATATCTTATCTAGATTAACCGCCACAGCCGCCGATTGTTACTTTGACTTCTTGCTCTGTCGTGTACAACTTCCCGTTAGCTTCAACAATCGCTTTAACAACTTGAGTTTCACCGAGGCGAATACGAATAGAAACTTCAGCAGCGGTACCTTCAGGTAAAGTAAATGATGCTGCTAGTGGTTGTGGGTTTTTATCAGCAAGGATACTGATGTTTGTTACATTTGCCATTTTTGTCTTAACAGTCACTGGTACAACAGCACCATTTTCTGCAATTTCTGGCACTTTCAAAGTGATTTTGTCATCTTTAGTTAATGCTGTGCTGCCATAAAGATCCTTTAAAGCGCCATCAACAGTTTCGTTGTCGAAAGCTTTAGACCATTTAGCCATGGCTAGTCTTGGCATTGCTGTCATAGCCGCTGCCATTGTTGTAAAGCCTAAAAGGCCCTTAAGTAGTAATCTTCGTTGCATTATATTTTCTCCAGGTTATCTTTTATATATTCGTTGGGCTTTATAGCGTGTAGAGGTAATCCACTACCTTATCAACCTCTTCCTCAGTCATCATCCTATGCTTACCAAAAGGGGGCATTGATGTGGCTGGGTTCCTGATTGTTGGATCCCAAATTTGTTCTCTTAGTACGGCTCTGTCTGGAAATCTGACTTTCATCATCATCAAAGGAGGCCCAACTAAACCAGCTAGTTCGCCGTCATCCATCATATGGCACGCTAAGCAATTTCCTTTTTTTCTATCAAAGGAGATTTCTTTACCTTCTGCAACGCTGTCAGCATAGGCAGAAGAGAGCAATAATGGAAACAGGAATATCGCTGTAATAAGTTGTGTTAACTTGTTCATAATCGATTATATCCTCTTAGAATTGTTTACGAAGCCTATTGGCTTTGCTCAACCATGTAGTGAACAGCAGCAGTGACATCTTCATCGCTCAGGCTCATGTTGCCGCCTTTAGGAGGCATAACACCGTCTTCACCTGTGTAACCGCTAATCGCACGCTCAACAACTGCTTCCATGCCAGGAACAAGCCGGTCAGCCCAAATCTCGTTATCACCTGTCTTAGGCGCGCCTGCGACACCATGATCATGACAAACTGCACATGATTGCTTGTATATCGCTTTACCATGCACATTGCCAGGTTCAGCTGCTTCACTCTCTTCAGCGCCCTTTTCTTCAAGGTGCTCGGTTGGGCTTACCCCTGCAATGGTTGAAATAACTTTGATTGAGGCAGGATCTTTACAGTCCTTCATGCAAGCTGTGTTCTTAACATCTGGACGATCATCTTCAAAAAAGCCCTCTGCATTGGGCATCTTAACAGTTAAAAAGTTCTCTTTGGTTAAAACAAAGTCTTCTTCAACGAGTTCATTCAGATAGAGCACATATGCAGTGATAGCATAGGTTTCGTCAACAGATAAAGATTGTGGTGCAGTAAAAGGCATTGCACGACGGGTGTAATCCCATAGTGTACTTGCGTAAGGCCAATAACTACCCACAGTTTTCTGTGGCCGGTCATCTGTCAGCGTGCCTTCACCACCAGCCAAGACCGGCCAGCGACCTTCACCTTCGCCAAATAGGCCGTGACAAGATGCACACTGCGCTTCATATAAGCCTTCGCCAACTGAAACCGAGCCACTTCCATCAGGTAGGCCTAAGCCATCAGGCCTAACATCAATATCCCAACCAGCAACCTCTTCTTCTGTAGCGATACGTCCAAGTCCATAATGGCCTGGGTCTTGCGCATAAGCTGCAGTAGCAAAAAGCCCTTGAGCAGCTGTGGCTAAAACCAGTACTTTTAAATATTTTTTAACCGAGTTGTACATTGTTTACCGTCCCATCTGTATTTAGCTGCCATGTGTGGATAGCATTCTTATGATAGATTGAATTCGTACCTCTAGCCTCACGTAATTGCGCATACGTCGGCTGTACATAGCCTGTGTCATCAATTGCACGACTCTGTAGAAGTAATGGTTCACCTTGCCAGTCAATTTCCATGCTAAAACGCGTCATTGATTTGGATAAAACCAAACCTTTAAGTTGCGCTGTTTGCCAAGACACGCCACCGTTAAGTGAGATATCGACACGTGAGACTTTGCCCCGGCCAGACCAAGCAAAACCTTCTAATTGCATTAGGCCTTTACGTTTAGCTGGGTTTTCAGGGCATGGGCTAGTGATAACAGAGTTCACTTCTTGCACATAACTGTGTTTACGGGCTTTACCGTCAGCTAATAAATCTGTGTATTTAGAGGTTTCTTCGCGATGCATCCATGGCTTGTCACCGATTTCTAAGCGACGTAACCATTTGACGCTGGTGTTACCTTCCCAACCTGGTGTGAATAACCGCACAGGGTAACCTTGTTCTGGACGCAACATTTCACCATTTTGAGCAAAGACAATCATTGCATCGTCTAAGGCTTTATCTATTGGGATACTACGCGTCATACCAGCAGCATCAGCACCTTCAGCTAAGACCCATTTTGCACCTGGTTTAAGGCCGGCTTCTTGTAAGATGGTCGAGAGCATAACGCCTGTCCATTCAGACCCACTGATCATGCCGTGTGTGAACTGGAGGGCTTCCATTTGCGCGCCACGCCATTCCATTCCGCCATTAGCTGGGCACTCTAAGAAATGGATATGTGACTCTGACGGGAAAGCCATGATGTCATCCATGGTTAAAAGCAATGGTCGTTCGACCAGGCCATTGATCATGAGCCGGTGATCATCAGGGTTAACTTCTGGAACACCGCCATGATAACGCTCGAAATGCAGACCACTTGGTGTGATGATACCTTTCTGCTTATGAAGCGGTGTCATACTGATCGAGGCGATTTCGTCAGCAGTCAACCATTCGACAGTACGTCTAACGACATCTGCTTCATGTTTCGATGGCTGGCCATAGGGGACAGAAACAACACCTCGGCCTAACGTCTTGCTCCATGCAGGAATGTTAGGGGGAAGGTTTTCCTGACCAGCAGCAACTTTGCCAACAGTTGTGGCAAGGGCTGTGCCCGCAGTTAATTTTAATCCGTTAAGCATAAAGTCACGGCGATTTTTTTGCGGTAACTCTGCTGCTTCGGCTTTGATTTCTTGAAGTAAATCAGTGGTGCTTTCAGATAACTTTTTCACTATCCACCTGTATGGTTTCTATAAAATAATTTGTAAGCCTATACATTACGCTAGACACCTGCACTTTGTGACTACGTATAAACCTATATTTTGTGCGTACTAACACTGGTCTTAGACAGAATATTATTAACAACTATGAACGTGATATCAAATATGTTTTAGCTTTTATCGAGATAACACCTTCATTGTTTTATAAAAAAGTCGTTAACGAGTGCTAACGTGCTGGGTTTTGTCCTTATTTATCGTATTTATAGCCATTTAAGTCGATAATTTAAATTATGATGAACAATAATCGATAAAATAGCCGCTAGCCTTAAATTTGCGCATCTTCTTTGAATCTACACTAATAAGCTGAACTATTTCTTAACAACCCAGAAAACACCGTATTTGTTTTGATTTTCTTCACGGAGTGCTTGCTCAATAAGTAAAGAGTAATGGCTTATTTCTACATCAGGCTTATGCTCAGACGCTACAATTGACGAATAGTATGTTGGTTTACCGAGCTTTGTCAGCAAAGTATTAATTTGCTCTGGTGATACGGCAGCGCCACTTTCATGAATAATGAGCAAGCCTCCGGTGGTGAGTTTTTGCCAAGCGTTATCAATTAAAGCAGATTGGTCATCAGCGGTTAAATCATTTAGCGTATTGATTAAACTAACAGCATTGAGCGATTCCAGTGTCAAAGCAACGCTCTGATCATTACACACAGTTAATTCATTGACTAATTCGCGGCTGTGGTAAGCAAGGAGATCTTGCGAAGCGTGTATGGTTAAATCAATATCAGCTAATTGGCTATTAGCACTAGCAATATTGATATAGGGGCTGAGCATGAGTTCGGCCGTGAGTAAAGTATTATTGTGGTCCGTGCCTAGGGCACAAAAATTGACAGCACCTTTTCGGCCAAAATGATCTTGGATAATCTTCTCTACGATGGCGCTGGTAGTCATATTTTGCCAGTGGGCTGCATGCAGGCTTAAGAAGTTATTACTGGTCGTGGCGTCATATTCAGGGAGCCGTATTGAGTGTCTAATGGCTGCTTGGCTACCCTGCCTCAACAAGTAATTCGCAGTGCTATTGATTTCAGGTGGGTTTTTCCGTCCAATCCGCATTGACATGACCCCATCATTTTCAGCCCAAATGTTGCTCATGCCTTTCCAGCGACTGCGACTGATAAACGTACTTTCTAGAATGCTGCGAGCCCAAAAGTTTTTTTCAGATGCCTGCATCTCAGGGTAAACAGGGAGTACGACACAGCCATCGGGCTTTACGAGTGTCATGAGATGACGAAGAAAAGAGGCACCCCAATTATTCGCGAATAAAGGAAAACTAATGCCGATGTAGATGCGGTCAAGGGAACCGGGTGAGAAAGGGAAAAAGAAGTTGCCGACCTTACCATCCTTAAAATCGATATTGAGGTGAGCTGAGTCCGGTGTAAAGCTATAGATGTCTTGGCCGGGCTTAACTTGACTGTGAATATCGCGCTCACCAGAAAAATAATATTCTAAATCTTCCTCAATATATTTCTCAGCTTTATGAAATACCAAATCAGTCATTGTGCATAGCCATCTATTTTAAAAAGGCGTGACTATAGCGTGTTTGGCTAATTTTGCCAATTAAAACGCTTGCTTAGCATTGTTTTGGGAGGGGGACTTAAAGTCTGGGGAGGAATGTATTGAAAAAGGGTAAGGATGTGTGGAGCGGAGAGGAGAGCTATTCGTTTTAAAGTCCAGCCCCCTTATTATAAAGAGGGCTGGAAACAATAAGTGCTTAGTGAGCGTGTTGCGCTGCTGCTGGTGATAAAGCTTTTGTAGAGATGTTTGAGTTAACAACATCAGGTCTGACAGACCAAAGAATAGCTAGAACTTCATTTTTTTCTTGTGCAGCAATATTATTTTCGTCTAAAGCGTCCATAATATCATCAACAACGGCATTGAATTCCATTTCACTGATATTCATTGTCGCATGTGTTGTTTTCATGTCTTGACCAGTATATTCAACATCAGCACCTGTTGCCATTGCGAAAATTTCATATACTTTTTGTTTGACATAAACAGGATCGCTGTGCTGAAAACGATTTTTAACGATCGGGTTTTTACCATGGTTATCCCAAATATCAGAAACGATCTCTCTTGCTATTGGCTCACCGCCCATACGTTCAAATAAAGTTGGGCCTTTTGCTTCTTCTGCGACTGCAGTTAATGAAGCCGCTAAGAAACTAGCAGACAACACAATGTTAAGTAATTTTTTCATTCGATTCTCTCTTTTATTGATGGGCAAAAACAAAAGCCAGAACAAATGTCCTGGCTTTTATTCTTAAAACTAATAATACAACTAAAGTGTATTATATTTCAAACAAACAATTGCTTATTCAAAGTGCCATGTTAGTGCAAAACCAGCATGCCATGATGAAACTTCAGCATTTGTATGATTTTTATTGATAAGATTACTGAAGCCAGTACCATAGTCTCTATCTTCTTCAAGCTGATACGCTGCATGCATATCTAAATCTAAGAATGGTGCTAAGAAGCCTTTATAACCAACACCTGCAGATACACGGTGACGATAAATAACCTGTGTTTGTGCAGCTTGTAGGTACTCAGTTACGTTGATACCGACAGGGCTATTACCTGTTGGGATAGCGGTACATTGAGCAGGTAAGCCAGCACAGGCATTAGCTAATTGACTTAGGCCCTCAGTTTTTTCACGCGTAGGATCATCAGCATAGCCGTAACCCGCACGTAGTTCCCATGGCCCCATGGTGTATTGTCCACCCACAGAGAAAATCCATTGGTCAACATAGATATCTTGCCAAAAGTCAGCATTCGCCCAGTTCTTGTACATTACATCAGCAGCTAGGTATAGGTTACCATCCATCAGCATCTCATTACTGATACCAATACCTAATGTACGAGGCTGTTCAATAATCAAGTTGGTAGTTTGACCATCAGATCTAGTATTGTTACCGAAAGCGGGTAAGCTATCTACTGCTTGGCCGTTTGATGGGGATGTTTGAATGATATCATCAAAGTCTTGACGCAATTCTGAGTGATAGAACACACCAATTTGAGTAGCATGTGGCAACTTGTAAGTTAGACCTAAACTACCTTTAAAAGCGATATCATGCGTTTGAGCAGATGTTGATAATAAACCAAGATCTAACATCGAGTAAGTTGTGGTCGCAGCAGCACCAACCGTTAAGTTTTCTGATAAATCCCAGCTTAAACCAAAGTTTGCGCCGATAACGATGAGCTCAGCACTTGCGCCTAACGAATCAGGTTCTTTACGGTATTCAACACCGATACCATTCGTTGCAGTTACACCGGCACCCAAAGTACCAGGGATACCTAATCCACGTAGATCTTGTGTGACAGCAATCTGTGGGACTAAATAACCTTCATTGCGGTTGCTTTGTTTAAAAGCACCACCACCAGCAGCACCGGTTACAGAACCATCATGATCTAAAACGGCACTCGGTTTATACCACGTTGCTCCAAAAGTGAATTCAGTACCACGGAATTCAGATAGACCCGCTGGGTTACCAAATACCGCTGATACGTTATCTAAAGGTTTAGCGATACTGGTACCAGCCATTGAAGCTGAAACTGGCGCTAAAACATTGTGAAGGTCATAGCCGTATGGGCCTGCCATCACGCTTGTAGACGTTGCTGCTAGCAGCGCTGTCGACAAAGCTAAGCGATTAAATTTTTTCATTAACTTGCCTCTTTGTTTCATTTATAAATTAGTTAGTATGAAATTCATTTGTATCATGTGCTCTAAAATTAGTCGTTTAACTTATTCTTAGCATTCTACAAACTGCTTTCATACCTTTAGTTCGTTGTAGTTAGAGAAAAATTTTTAGTTTTAACACTTAAATCAATTCTTTAACGTTTGCCCCTAACACTATGTGTCAGTAACGACTATATAGCGATATGGTTTTGAAAGTCTAGATTGCGTGTGCAGATTTGTGTCAAAAAGTGATATTTCTTGTACGCTTGTTGCAAAAAAGCAACGATATTAGCTAAGTCACTAATAATCGTTGCTTTTCGATGTTGCTAAAATGCTTTATCTAAACCATTCAAATGGACGTTCGCCAGCAATTTTGAAATATAAAGCCATGTTAATCATATGAATAACAAGTAATGCGACGCCTGTACCGACGGCCCACATTGGATTTCTAAAGTGCTCGTGAGCACCAATTGTGAACAAGCCATATCCTGCGATAGCTGTCCAGATAACCATAACTACGATTGCTTTAAAAGAAGCCATAATTTATCTCCAAATTATTAAGTTAATAAACAAGGCCCTAATACTCAGGGCCTTGACGTGTTTTTTACTATTAAGGTGTATTACTCTTATCAAGGAATTTATCAAAGAAGATGGCTTCTTTAGTAACACCATTTTGTTCAAATACATTAATAGCTGCGTCAATCATGCCCGGAGGACCACATAAATAAGCTTGTCCAGAAACACTGCCGACTTTTTCGTCAACAATAAACTCTGTGACAAGTCCTCTATGCCCTTCCCAAGCACTATCTTCAGGTTCTTGAGATAGGCATGGAATGTACTCAAAGCTACCAAGACCTTTGCTCTGCCAATCTGATCCAATTTCAGCGATCAAACCATCAAGGTAAAGGTCTTTTTGGCTTCGTGCACCAAAGATGAAGCGGACATCACGCTTAACGCCTGATTCAAGTGCGGCTTGTAAGACACCGACCACTGCACTCATTCCACTACCACCTGCGACACAGGTCATTGGGGCTGGCTCTTCAGCTAGCCCAAATTTTCCGTAAGGACCACTCATTATTAAAGTTTGACCGGTACGATCTTCCTCAAATAACCAGTCAGTAAATTCACCACCAGGGACTTTTCTGATGTAAAATAAGAATTCTTTTTGACCAACATAGGGTGCTGTTGCAAATGAGTAACTACGGCCATCAGTCAAATGGGGCAGTTTCAAATCTGCATATTGGCCTGCCTTATATAAAAGTTCACTGGCAGAGACATTCTCTGGGTCAATGATCTCTATCACAAGCTCTTTTATGTCATAGGTTAAGTCACGAATTTCTTTAATGACGGCGTCTGATTCCCAATGATGCTGTTTCTCACCATCAGCGAGTAGCTCTACCTCTATCTGGACATCAGTCTTGAGCGCCGTTTGGCAAGCAAGAACGTAGCCATTTCGTAATTCATCACCTTCTAGTACATAAGCAAAATCAGCTAAAGGCTTAATTTTACCTTCAACCAAGCGACACTTACACGTACCACAACTACCTACGCGGCAGTCGTGGGGCCAAGCTAAATCAGCTTCAAGCGCTGCTTTTAAAAGATTGTCTCCAGTCTTAACTGTCAGCGTTTGAGAACCATTGATATTGGCCGTGTAATCTTGCTTCTTATTTTTGAAAAAACCAAACATATATTATTTCTTTGAGGTTAAAAGTAATTAACGTCTAAACGTTAATGCTAACTGAACGTAATTTATTGCTACGTATTTCGTCTAGCGAAGGGAGGGTAGTATAAGCAACGTAGTTCTCTTTGCTCATGCTTTTTCTTACCTTCATGTTGCCCCACCAAGCTTTAACGCCAGGCTTTGAGTCAACTAATGATTCGTGTCCATGTAGGCATAAGGCATGAATGCTTGGAGCCCAGTGGATATCAGCTAGGCTGAATTCACCAACAATGTAATCACCACGTTTTGTACGCGCATTTAACTGTGCTTCTAAAGCAGATAAGGCTTGCTTAACTACTTCCATTGCACTGTCATCACCATCAGCTAGTTTAGAAACCGCAGGACCGAAATGTGATGAAGCAATGTGTGCCCATTGATAATTAACAGCACGAACAACACCGTTACGCGGTACTAGCGAGTTGCCAAAACCTTTATCATCAAGGTAAGACATGATTGCTTCTGTACCGTAAATATAGAAGTCAACATCTTTTAAAACAGGTATTGAACCGAATGGTGAATGCTTTTTAAGCTCATTCATTTCAACATCTGAATTGACGTCTACAGAACGACCGTCAATATCGACGCCTTTTTCCGCAGCAGTTAAAAGGATTTTACTAGTGTTCGCACAACCAGCAACACCCCATAGTACTTTTACATCTGATAAATGATCTCCAATAGCCATTTAAATTACCTCCACTTAAAATTTATTTATTAAAAATATTTAAACTTAGTTCTGAACTGTTAAAGCGCCTGATGGGCACTTCGCAACCGTTTCAAGTATTTCTGCTTCAGAAGCGGCACTTGAGTCAATTACAAATTTACCATCTTCTACTTTGAAGACGTTAGGCAAAGTATTAACGCATACACCTGCATGACTGCAGACATCTTGATCCCATTTTACTTCCATCTTTCTTACCTCACTGTATAAAAAGTGTGACGATTAATCGTGCACAATTTCTGGGCGAATTAGCCATAGGGTTAACTTTCAGAATGGCCAATGTTATGTGTCTTTAATATTGAGAAGACATTGTCTATAACAGTATTAAATTCTGTTTCAGAGAAAATCAAATACGTTTGAGCTATTAACTTCTAATTGACTTGTTCAAGGTCTCTTATCAGCTTATGGAGCCTCGACTCATGAATTTCTCTATTGTGGGTTTAAAAAAGATGGGCTCGAAGTGTTAGCTCCGAGCCCATTTTTGAAGCTTTTAGATTCTAGCGTAAGAATCGTGATTCTCAGGCATTGTGTAACCAGCCTGCTCATTGATTCTAGCGGCGATTTCTAATTCACCTTCAGTCGCAAAATCTCTATCCCATGTTGCTAATTTTTT